>Ga0247840_10007835_pt1 | contig 14644 bp, 11 predicted proteins | sample LaCruzMarch2015__FD_192404 | JGI IMG/M metagenome (GOLD analysis project Ga0247840, IMG submission 192404) | Freshwater microbial communities from meromictic Lake La Cruz, Castile-La Mancha, Spain - LaCruzMarch2015_17m | ecosystem: Environmental > Aquatic > Freshwater > Lake | place: Spain...
CGAACCCGTCGCACATAAAACTACATGTTTGCAACAATAGGTCCCGTTTGAGACGGGATCTTGCTTGCACTACGATCGGCGATGGCTGTAGACTAAAGATGCGCTTGTCATTTCTATGGCACATCCCACCAAAGCGAGGCCGGAGGGAGAAATATAATATGCTTCTTCAAAACACCGAAGGTGTTTACTGTGCATAACCCCCAATGAAATTGGGGGATAATACAAACCCAACCTCCATACGACCCCTACGGGGTCGAACAACAGCCTTGAGTGGCATTTTTTATAAAAATACGCGACAGAAGGGTACCAAAGCGCGAGATTTCAATCTACGTAAAGCGGAGGTTCGAATAGCTTCTTGGATAAAAGAGTGGAAATGAAGATTATTCTGCGTATAGATTTTCGATAGGTATCATTAAATCCCAATTTTTACCCCATACAATATTACCATTTTCAATGTAGAACTTTTTGAAATTGGCTGGTTTTAAGTATTTATTGTATTGAGGATGAGGATGATTTAACAAGAAATTACTAAAATCGACATTACGTATTGTACCATCGTTGAATTTTAGTTCTACCTTTAAGTCTGAAATATAATTTGCTTGCTGAATGTATAATTGACGTGCCATACAAATTTAGATTTTCCATTATCTATTCGAATATCGTTTCACAATCACCAGTGGTAACATGTACATGAATTGGCTCATGTTCATTAGAATAAAAGTAGAAAACGATACCAAAATATTCAAATATCTTAGGCATAATCCTTTTTTAAATATGAAAAAATTATTGTTTGAATGTTTAACAAATACTTTGCAAATGTACAAAACTTATTATTGATGACATAACAAACATACTCAAAATTTTGTTTTCGGATTAAAAAAACGCCTACGTATCTTAAACAATGCGGGGTTGAACAACAGCCTCGAGTTGCATTTTTTTTAATCTCTCACCAAAGTATTTTATTAATTGGCTTATTCCCAAGCCGGATAGCTATCAACAAAAGCAATGGCATCGTGCAGATAAAAACCATCACCGACAGGGTCTAAATCTTTTCAAAATATAATTCAGGTAAAATAATTTTCACTTCCTGCTCAGTGTCTTCTTTTTTCCAATAAACTATAAAATTTACTCTGCTACTTTTTAATTCGTACCCTAGCGAATTCATTTCTTCAATTTGTTGAAGGAATTGTTTAGAAAATTTCAAAACAGATTGTTTATTAATATTCAAACATTCATCATTGTTCAAAATAAGTTTATCACCACATAGCATTTTTGAAATCAAAAATTGTCTGTTAATGAAATAATCTAACCAAACATCTTTGAGACCCAATTGCATTATAATTTCTTTAGGTTCTTCATATACATTGACATCCTGAAATTTCACTAAATTTTCAACATAATTGATTGATTCAAATTGATTCGAATTAATGTGAACAGCAATATTGTTTTTTGCCCGTGTCAGAGCTACATACAATAAACGACGGTCAGAATCAGTTGAGTAACTGAAATTTTCAAGCAAAAGAAATATGTTGTCAAATTCCTTACCTTTAGCTTTATGAATAGTGGAAACCAGAATTGTCTCACCCATATCTGAGTAAAAATCCTCAATTTTTGATTCACGAATGAAGATTTCAAAATCAGATTTGTATTTAACTTTAAGATTTGTAGCTTCAAAGTTCAGTATTAAATTGGTGACAATCTCAAAATTTTTACTATTTCGAAACACGTTTTTTAATTCTCTTTTTGCATTTTCCCAAACTTCATCATTAATAACATATACATCAGTTTTTAAATTTAACAGACCAATAAAATATCTGATTTCAAGAATGTTATATAAATTAAACCCTTCATTAGTTTGTATAAGTTTGGCACTGATTCTGTTTTTTGTTAATAGTCCTGCTATTTGTAATGCTTCTTCATTGGTTTTTGTCAAAACACAAGTTGAGCCTATAAGATCGGTTGTAAGAATATCATTAACTATCGGACTTATAAGATTGTTGCTTTTGTATTGAACTATTTTAATATCCCCATCATCCTTTTGTTTGGCAATTATTTGATCATTTTTCAATCGTTTGTGGATGCGTTTTGCAAACTGGTTCGTAAACTCAACAAGATTGTTTTTACTTCTATAATTTTCAACTAGTTCGTATTTTACTGCATCGTTAATTTGTAGTAGTTGACTTAAATACTTAGAGTCTGACCCTCTAAATTCGAATATATTCTGATCATCATCTCCTACGGCTATAACCCTCATTTCCTCATTCTGCTCCATCAATACTTTTATCAGATTAAATTCATCTTCATCCATATCCTGAGCTTCGTCAATAACCAGCACTGTTTTAGTTATTCGGTTTATTTCAATATCTCCGCTTTTAATTTTATCAATCGTTTTTTTGATAATTAAATCTGTTTTTTCAAGACTACCCACTTTCCCTAAAAGATCGAAACAATAAGCATGGAAAGTTTTAATTTCAACAAAAGAAGCAGCATTACCAATAAGCTGATATAATCGTTTTTTAAATTCAGTAACAGCTGCACGCGAGAATGTAAGCATGAGCAGTTGTTCATGTTTTACATCTTCCATTAATAACAATGAGGCTAATTTATGAACTAACACTCGAGTTTTTCCACTTCCGGGACCTGCAGCAACTACAATATATTTCGATTCGTTGTCATTAATAATTTTAAGTTGTGTAGGTGATAAATCTCCAAACAGCTGTTTGAATTTAGCTACGGTCATTTTAAGTTTAAGTTCATTGGCTTTACTTCCGGGGAAATATTTCGTTAGAAAAGAACTGTAGTTTAATTTAAAATAATCTTCAACAAACTGCAACGCATCCCTATAATCGTTAATCATTTTTCGGGCATATTCACCTACAATATGTATTTGCTGAACCTTATTTTCGTAAAAAAGATTCAATTTCTCATAATCATCTTTGGTATATCTTTTCTTGTTATCCTGTTCAAGCCGCTCTATTGTAAGTCGGTTATATACAACCAAAAAGCCACCTTCAATCTTAATAGCTTCTATTCTTGACAAATAAAACAACGAATCTTCAATATCATCGAGTGTTATGTTAACTTTAAAGAGTGAAAGACTTGTTTCGTAGGCTGATTTTAATTCATGTACCGAAAACTCTATCAATACCTCTTCTTTATTCGTATTTTCATCTGAGATATTCTGATTGTTTTTTTCATAAAAATACTCCACAATAAAACGAGCTAGTTCATGACGTTTTTCAAGTTTTTCTTTTAAACTGTTCTTTGGCTGTAGATAAAGTGCCGCAAAATGGTTTTTCGAATAATCAAGGTTTTGTCTTTTTAACCAATTCTTTATTGACCAAAAGTTGATAATAGTTTTAATTTTTTGAACACTAATATCTGTACAACCATGCAACTCAGCATTTTCGTTAAGTTCCTTTAAATGAAATGTTTTTTCCTGTTCATCGAATAATGGCAGTAGAAAATTCTCCAATTTATTAAAACTCTCTACGATGTTGAGCGAACGGTTTTTATTTTCAGACTTTTTTATATAAGCCGTTAGGTCTTTTGCATCAGCCAGAATCCTTTCTTCACGTAACAAGTTGATTATGTTTATAACCTCTTCACGGACAATACCTAAATCATCGCTTATATAATCAACTCTCGATTCGGCAGCTTCTTCATTCGCTAGTTTTCGGCTTTTACTCGAAAGAAGTTTTTTTATGATACGAATACCTTTTTCTTTCTGATTGTTATGAAATTTGTCGGATGCATTGATTTTCTCAATTGCTTCCTGAGCCGTTTTGCAAAGAATACTGTTTGCAAAAACTTTAGGCATGTTCTGTCCGCGTTTTAAATAACCTGCATCTTCGAGTGCAGCAATGGCAGTTGTTACTCTGGTTTCAATATCCAAAACATTGTCGTCCCACCCAGCTTTTCGGGCTATTTCGAGTGCCGAATTAGAAACATTTGACCTGAATCGGGTAATATCTTTAATTGCTTTCCATATTTGTTGAATCTCTTTGATAGAAAGTTTGGTTTGATTTAAAAGTATAAAATGCTTCCCCAAATCTTCCTCATTGAAAAGGACGTAACAATCAGCCATGATATTTTCATCTCTTCCCGCTCTACCAGCCTCCTGCACGTAATTTTCGAGCGAATCAGAGATTTCATAATGAACAACCATGCCAACATCTTTTTTATCCACACCCATGCCAAATGCTGATGTTGCAACCATGATTTGAACTGCACCTTCTATAAACTCATTTTGATTGGTTGTTTTTTCCTTTACATCCATTTTGCCATGATATGGTTTGGCGCTGAATCCATCTTTTGTCAACCTTTCGGCTAGCATATAAGCCTTTCGGGTGCGCGACACATAAATAATTGTCGGACAATTCTTTTCGGAAATTAAATCCCGTAATTTCTGATATTTATCTTCTTCTTCAAATTCTTCAAATACTTTGTATTGAAGATTGGTTCTCGAAACTTTCGACGTAAAAAGTTCAAGTTCTAAGGATAGTTTGTCCCTAAAATAACTTATAATATCTTCTATTACTTTTTGTTTGGCTGTAGCGGTAAAACAAGAAACAGGAATACCTTCCTGCAAATGTTTTTTCTCCTGAATGGATTTTATAAAATCACCAATATACAAATAGTCAACTCTGAAATCCTGGCCCCATGACGAGAAACAGTGTGCCTCATCAATTACAAACCGTGCAATTTTTCTGCCGAGAATTAATCGTTCAATTGATTTTGAACGCAATGATTCCGGTGAAATATAGAGAATTGAGGCCGAACCATCTTCAACACGTTCAAAAGATTTAGCTCTTTCAATCGGATCCAATAAACCATTTATGGTAACAGCTTGTGTAATTCCAATCTTTTCCAAATTATCAACCTGATCTTTCATTAACGATTGTAGAGGCGAAATTACAATTGTAAGAGCTTTTGAGTTGTCACCACACATTAATGCTGGCACCTGAAAGGTTATGGATTTGCCACCGCCGGTTGGGAAAACTGCCAATAAGGATTTACTATCAACAGCTGCTTTTACTGCATTTGCTTGCAATGGTTCACTGCCATAAGTTCGGTATGAATCGAATCCGAAAAAGCGTTTTAAACCAACATGTATATCTAAGGCATTATTGCAATATGGGCAACCTGTAACACAAGGTTTGTTCCTGAGTTTAAACATTAATCGTTCAACTTCAGGATAATTTTTCAATACCCAAGGAGGTGTAATGGAGTGAATTTTCTGGTGTTGAATAAACGAGTTTATCAGCGATAAACAGTAGGCAAGTTCAATAGGGTTTTCGTCAATTATTTGTTGGATTTTTACATTTTCGCAAATAGCATCTTTAAATCGTTTTGCAATAATCAGATCAAGTGAAGTGGAGTTTTGGGGCTGAAATGAGATAAACTTAAAAAACGATTTGAATTCACGTTTATCGTGCAATAGATTATAAAATATTTGCTGTAAATCGCTGTCAATCTCGTTGAAAGCAGCAACTTCATCATAAAACAAATCTTTGGCCTTCATGGCATCATTCAAAGGATTATTTAATTCCTCTGTTTGCAATTTGTCATCTTTTAAAAGCGCATGATACGGTCGGGTAGGGAATAGTAATGGAGATAAAAATAAGGTGTCAATTGCAGCTGTAATCCCTGCCTCGAATAATGGTTTTCCGATATATTTTAAATCGTGATGTAAGATATTATGACCGCATACATAATTGGTTCCATTAACGAATGGAACAAGTTCTGAAATTGAATTCCGATGAAAAATACTGCCATCACCTTTTATACAGCCAATGTCATTTATTTTTCCATTTTTTGGATCAATCTCAGTATCAATAAATGCGATATTATTCATAAGTGGTTCTCAAAATATCACGAATGTTTGATTATAAGCAATTAAGTAATAGGAAATAAATAATGTCGCATTTGTAAAAAATAATAATTTCACAAATCAATTGTAACTTCAAGTCCCCTTTAGGGGTTATAGGGGCAGTTATAACATTAATTTTTGCCGCCCCAAGCCCCTAAAGGGGATGTAGAGTTACTTTCGTCTTTAAATAAATGGTATATTATATTTGAACATTTACTTACACTATTTAAAAATTACAATTAACTATTATTAACTCAAAAAATATATCAAATTAGATATAATCTCAAAATCAATGCACTATCTTTGCAGCTCAAATAAGAGAGTTTAACTGTGTATGCAGTTTAAAATATCTGGATCGGGGTGTCCCCAATCGGAAAAGGGTTGTTTCGACAACTCTTTTTTTTTGCCCAAATTATACACTCAGGTTATTCTGTCGGGTGAATTTTAAGACCATGCATTTTCCCATTTTGCGAGTAAATTTTTTCTTTAATTACCTCATAAGCCGGATTTACAGCATTGCTATCCAACACAAAACGTGTAATAGGATATGCCACCAAATCTGAAATTTGCAAACCAATTATATCTTCACTCTTCATTTTAAACTGAAATGATTTAAAATATGATTTTATACGTTTGCTGTTAACAAAATAAGTACCTCTATCTATCAATTCATTGTAATAATCCAATAAACTTTTGTCCTCTTTAGTGCCTCGTCGCTCGGCAATAACATGAAGTTGAATATCTGCTTCTCCCTCCTTTTTAAAACCATCCAACAAAAAAACGGTACGCTCAATAATGTATGATAACGAAATAGCATAGACATCTGATAATTTTCCATACCGTCGAATATATTGCTCTTTTAGAATACTACAACACACTATTTGATAGTCGCTTTCACCAAGTATTGAATTGACACTTTCGTAAAATAATTTCTTTTTATCCAAATCGAATAATATTTCAAAACCCTTCTGACATTTACGAATATCGCGAGAATGCAAAATAATCTTTTTGTTGCTCCACAGAGTTTTTTTAAGTGCCAAAACTTTTTCAGTAATGGCAGCATATTCAGCTTTGGACACAATAATGCCACAGAGCGTAAACAATGGAAAATCAGGATTGAAATTACTCAAATTCTGATCGCCACATTCGTCCAAAAATAGATAATAATGCATATTCTAGTTTTTGCTTTTTTACCCGCATCGCCAAGCATGGCGTCTCTACCATGCGTGCATGCAATAATGTTGTTCTGTATTTTCAACAAATAATAGCACCTCTTCGAGTGTGAAACCATCGCCTACAGGGTCTAAACCGCTGTTATCTAACATTCGGTAGATCATTCTGCCTTCTTCATTACCTTTACACTCTTCTTGATACTCGTATTCAACTGCATTTAAACCATTTTTACTATAAATAGTATCCGTTGGAAATTCTTTATCGTAAACATGCAGCATATTATCCTCTTCTACAAAATAGGTTGCAGCTTCATGGCCTTTTTTACTAAAAGTCCGAACTAATACAACACCATCCGTCATTAACTGAAATTTCAGTGTTCCAACACCAATCTTTCCGCTTTTTATTAGATAAATATACTCTTCGTTGCGTTCAAGTATTTGCATTACATCATTTTCAGAAATCTGAATATCAATCACACAATAGATATTTATTTCCGGCTTATTTCCTTTGATAATCTTTAATGTTGTTTCCATATAAATTAGGGTTTGTAATTACGTTTATGCAGCAATAATATTGTTGATTATTTGTATGTAAAGATACTGATATTAAGTTGAATAACAAAATAGTTTAGCGAAATATTTATAAATAAAACTCAAATATATTCTTTGAAAACATAAAAGAATTTACAGAGACGAGACCCAAAATAAAACTAAAATGCGAATAGTTTAAGTTACTATTCGCATTTGTTTTTTCATTTTTTTGGACATGATCCCGGACGTGGACCATTTGTTCTGTCACCACCTGATTTACCTCCAGTTGTACTTTGATAACTTCATAAAAAATATTGACACTCAACAGTTAATTCTTTTTACTTTCAAATTGCAATTCAACTATCTAATCGAAAAAAAAACAATTTAATATTACAGTTCTGCCTACTATCAAAAAGCTTTTTTTCTTTTTGGGCGATAAATCTTTATTAGCATCCTTATAAAGTTTAGAATACAATGGATAATTCTTTTATAGTGCGTTGATTAATCCGATTGCTTTTATTGTTTCGTCCCCTCTTATGTTTAAAATAGCTTGTCTTTCAACCGTGTATATTTTACTGGCATATTGTTTATCTTACTTCTAAAGGGTAAATTGTTCTGTAATATTGATGAAACCATTTATATTGCATAAGCATATTCCAAAATGTTTCAGTTTTAAAGTCGGCAATCAATTGTATTCTTCTGGCTTTTGGTAGACTAATTAAATTTAATGTAAGGATTGCATTTCTATCACTCTCGGAAGTTGCACTCAAAATATCTGCAATTTCTTCAACTGAAATATGATACCAAACTTGTCTTATACGTTCTAATGAATCATAATTCAAGTTTAGAGTTATTATTGTGTCATCGTATAAACTATTCGATGACACCAATAATCCCGCTTTTCTGTAAGATATTTCGGAATTAATATTTGAAATATAAAACAATGTTTCAATATAATCATTTCCTCTTTTGTGGTTGCAAATATGATATGTCGCACCACCGGGAAAATCTCCCTTGCATGAAGCTGCAAGATTTTCATAAGCAATCTCTAATGGAAATGGAGGTGTTCCCAGTTTTACTCTTGCGCTGTCAAAAACTGACTGTAAACACACATTATCCCGAATTATTGGATAATGGGTGTATTTATCTAATTCAACTTGAGTTTTAGTTGATTTAGTAACGATATGCTCAAGAGTAGTAGTATTTTCGTCAATACTACGCATACAATAACAACAGAGATTTTTTTGCTCAAGTAGAAGTTGGCTTCTTAATGGATCTCTAAGTGTTAGCCTAAAAGGATGTGTTCGTGCTGTTGAATAATTAATATCTGAATATCTATTTGGAACAATATTCCATCTACCATTAAGAAATGTATCCACTAATAAATCTCCAGCAGCTTTATTTGATGTTTTATCTATAAACTCCATAAATTAGCTATTGGCATCAACTTTATCATTAATTTCTTTTTTAATTCTTTCGTTGTCTTCTCCAACGATTGCGAATATCTCCTTCCAAATCTTTCCCGCAGCTACTTCATTTTTTCGTATTTTGAGAATGACATATGAATCAATTAGATTATCTATGTCTGAAGATCGATATTTTGCATCCATTATATCCATTAATCCAGTAGTATAATCTATACCATAAATATTATCTACATTTTTATTAGAATAATTATTTCCTTCGTGTTCTAATTTGATTAATTTGTTTTTCAAATCGGCTTTGAAATTAGAAATAACTAATGGAGAATGTGTAGTTACTATAAATTGAATTTTTGGGAATGCTTTTTTTAATCTTTGCAGTATTTCTTGTTGTAAAGTTGGATGTAGATGTAATTCAATTTCATCAATTAAAACGACTCCTTCACTTTCATTATCTTCATTTAAGACATACGATCTATAAGCTAAATCAAAAACTAAAGATAAAATTCTTTTATAACCCATTGGAAGTGTTTCATATTGTATAAGTCTTCCATCTTTAAATGTGAATTCAACGGTATCTTTGTATTTTTCTCCTTTAACTACATCTATGCCAAATAATTGAAATTCATTATTAATAAATTCAAATTCATTTGTAACAGGCTCTGTAAATTGAAATAATTTATTTTCAACATACTCCTTCTCTCGGTTATATGAGATACTTAATACATTAGTGGTTAAGAAATCAAATTTCTGCTTAAGCGAAGCTAAATTGTGATGGATTAGGTTTAATTTACTGTGATCATTTTCTTCTGCATCTTTTTGTCTGTCTTGCCAAATTGCAATTTGATTTTGAATTGAATTCAAATCACTCTGTCGTTTTTTTTCATGATTTGATATTTTAAAAAATCGAGAAAACCACAACTCAGTACAATTAGTCCGATCATCCCAGCCATAATAACTAAAATCTCGGGGTAAAATGTCAAGTTTTAAAATTTGTTTTACTTTTGCCCCATAGTTAATTATTTTATGTGGAAATGAATCTGCATAAACAACCAAAACCGGTAATGGAGCTTGGTAATTACTGTTATAATACTCTAAAACAAAGTTTAAAGCAGCATTATAAGCACTTGTTTGTAGTCCTCCATTCATAGTAAGTTTATTCAAAGACCACTCTAATTTTTCATTATTGAATAGTGTTCTGAATGAATTTGAGATTGGATAGTTATAAAGTCTATTTATTGAATCAAAATTGGCTTCAGATTTTGTAAATGAACGTACATTCGTGTTATTTGAAATTGATAAATTTGACTTAAAACTTTTTGATTGAGCAAAAACGATACTTAAACCTCTTCTTATCCCAGATAAAATACTTGATTTTCCAGTGCCATTTTTACCAATAATCACAGTCGTTTCAAGCCCATAATTAATTTTATAGTTTTTGAAACAACGAAAGTTATCAAATGAAGTTTCTATAAGTTTCATATGTATGATGTTTAATTATGAAATTACTCGATGATTATTAATTTGATTGTTATTTTTCTATTCTATTATATTATATTCAATTATTAAAAAATACGCTATTGTAATTTAGATGAATCTAAATCTGTTCATATGATGTTTAAATGATTCAACTGAAGGATATAAGTTAACGTCATTTGGTAAACAAATAAACTGTTTGTCAAACTGTTTAATGCTGTAAGGAGAGTTGGTTGGTTCAGTAAAGTTATTGTTCACGATAACCTGATATTTTTCATTTATTGTTATTAATCCTCTGTCAAAGGCTCTATGGAGATTTGGACAAAGTGCAATTCCATTAGTAATGCTATCATTGTAACCTTCTGAAAATGGAATAATGTGACATGCATCAATAACAGAAATATTATCAATAACATCTATTCTTAGCCCTGAAATACAGCATGTATAGTTGTAAATTTTCGGTATTTCTTTCTTGAAAATATTACTTCTAATATAAATTTCTTCTTGAAATTCTTCCGAATCAATTTTAGTTTTTATCAATAAGATCTTTTGTTGATATTCAGATAAAGACTCGTTTAGAATTTGAGATTTTAGTTCATAAAAATAGTTGTTATTATTAAAGTTGTTTTTTGTTTCAGGAAAGTATTTTTCAAGCAAAAATTCAATAAGTAAATTTGAATCCAATTGATTTGCAATTAAATTTTTAAGCTCTTCATCAATTTCAACATATTTTATTGCTGTACTTAAATTTGCAAAACTTCGCATTGAAGATTTAGACATTACCCAAATTTCACAACCGCTATTTGGTATTAATTTCCAAAATGGCTCAGAACTCATATGGTAAAATGGAAGAGTAAAGAGGCACTGGTGATTAGTAGTTACAAGGCTGTTCCAATTAGACTTAAACAAACCAACAAGTTCTGGAGTAATATGTATCTGATTTGAGGAATATATTTTTTGTTTGTATGCTTGAATTAAACTTATGAGCAATATAGGCTTATGTGGAGCACCACCATTTTTATGGTCTCTTCTTAATTTATCAAATAAAGAGCAATAATAAGAAATATCTTTAATTGGTGGCATAAAGTTTAGTCTAAAGTCTATTTTTGATACTTTTCAAGTTCTTTTTTTGAATAAATCGGTGTGTAATCTTTTAGACAATCCTGTAAGCAATAAACTGCGTCTGCATTTGGATTTGGAATATATGTTGGAGTTCCATCTGCAGAAATTTTTGTTTTAGACTTCATAAATAAGCAATTAGCAGATGTCAAAAAGGCAATTGGATACTTCTGATTTTCCATTTTAAGACGCTTGATTTATGTACTTTTCAATTACTCGTTCCATATCATCTTTTAAACCACGTTTGCGGTTTAATAAAGCTTTATTCTTTTGCATGATCAACAATTCTTGTATTAGTTCAAAATCTGAACTTTTATCATTGCAAACAGTCTTTAAAAGGTCTATTTCCTTTTGAATCTTTTCGTCTTTTACTTTCATGTCAATTCCTTTGTTATAGATATTGTTGTAGATGTCGGAAACTTGATATTTGAAATATAATTCTCTATGCCAGATTACTTGAATTGCAACTAACTCTTGATTTGTAATTAATTCTACCTCCGGCTTATATTTTTGTACTTCGTGTTGAGCAGTTAGAACTTCTTTTAATAATTTAGCTTTATAATCTTCAGTGTATGAACCTTGGTTATGTCCATCTTCAGTCACAGCTTCTTGTCCATTTCGTCTAAACGACATTCTGTTAAGTGAAATATTTCGATTATCAACCATGCTAGCTCTTAATTGTAATAACGGTGCTAACCACTCCAAACCTTTACTTACTAGTGCAGTCATAGATTTATCTTCTTTAACCACAGTACAAGTCCAACAACCAAACCGACTTTGACCGCAAGATGAATGACTTTTGTCAGTAACTACAGTGGGACATTCATAATCATCTGCACTTGCATCCATGTAAATTTGAAACAATTGAGAATTGTCTGCCCCCCAGGGTGAAGTCATTGTTTTAATAATATACCATACTTCTTCGAGATGTAACTCACGTATTGGTGAGTAAACATAAGTATTTGCCTGATGAGTGTGTTTCGTCAATCGTTTACCTCTAATCTCATGTTTCTTTATTGACCTTGCTCTTGTTGCGCTTTCCGATTTTCTAGTTCCGATTAAAACAATTGCTTCACCATCTTCTGCAACTTGTTCAGTGATGAAACGAGCGGTAGGCTTAACTTTCATTTTATCTGTACACCAACGAAAAACATTGTTTGGAACTGGGTATCCACGACCAATTATGTTAACCCAAAAAGAATCTTCAAGTCTTGGACGAGTGATTTTAACTTTAATTGGAATATCCTGTTCAACAGCTGCAATTTCAATTTTCTTTAAAACAGTATTTACATAGTCAACTATTATTGGATTCTCAACAAGTGTGTCATTACATATAACATAAACATCTCTTTTCCTCAATTCTCTTGGCACTTGTTTGATTGCAAGCCATACCAGTTGAAGCATTGCTGTTGAGTCTTTTCCTCCACTAAACCCAATAATCCAAGGTCTATTATTGTCTTGAGCTAAGTATTGATCTTCTAATTCAGATATTATAAATTTAATTCTTTGGGACATGTTTTTTCTTTTATATTTTGAGTAAAATCAATTGTTTTAATATCTGTTTTTCACTCAATTTATTTTTTTGCACAAAAATACATAATCCATTTTACAATCCATTATTAATAAAGAATAAAATTTTGACTGTTTGATTATTAAATAACACAAATCAATTGAAATTGTAATTTTGTTAGTTTGATTATATGTTTTTTCAACCCCACAAAACTACAAAAAACAATTCACATTTCCGCTTATTTGTTAAACTAAATTAGGGCAAAAAATAATTGTTTTGAAAGTCATACTTGGAGTGAGGCAATCATTGGATTTTTACCTGCTGTTATTCCTCGTCATCCTCATCAAAGAAACCTTGCATCCAGTCGGGATTGAAGTCGTCGTCGGCATCTTTTACATTGTCGGGCAGTTGCACGCCGGGCGGGTTAAATAGTCCCCAATCGTCAATAAAATAATTGGTTCTGTCGAAACTTGCTACCCAGTCGATAAATAAAACGCGGTATTCTTCCACCTTTTGGCGTACCATCATATAGTATTCGGTGTGTTCAAAGCCAAACATTTTCAGCGTGTGAATATGTAGTTTCAAATTATTACCCGCACGGCGTATAATGGCAGCATTCTCCATGCGTATGGCGTACATATCACCGCCTTCGGCATTCACAATTTTAGCCGTAAGCATATAGGCATCTTCCAGCATCAAGCCTTTGGTAAATCCCAGTTCACTATTTTCGTCGTCAATCAAATCGGCAATATTACGTACAAGGTCTACAATTTCGCGGCCTTTTTGGTAAATCGGCATTTTTTCCACTTTGTCGGCTCTACTTTCGTAATCGTCGTCGTCGTCAAACATAGTTGTTTTGTTTTATAATTCATTATTTTTCAATCCGCGTAATTGATTCGCCGGCAACCCCGCACCCGTCGCCGAACCCACCTGGTGTAAGCCTTACCCTTTTCGACGGCATTCTCTCCACAATTGCGCCTTGTCATCGTGTGGCACATCCCGTGAAGCGAAGGATCTGCGCTTTGTCTTAGATCCTTCATTCCGTTACACTCCATTCAGGATGACAGCTATCGCTGTGAGAGCACAATACCGCTGCACACTGTATCCATCAACACGAAGTTTCCCTTAGCAGCGGTTCGCAGGGTTACTCCCACCCGTCGTTAACCCCACCTCGAGTGTGCATTACCCTTGTCGACCGTTTGTGACTGTAAGAGGCGCTTGTCATCCTGAGCGAAGCGAAGGATCTGCGCATTGTCTTATATCCTTCACTTCGTTACTCTTCGTTCAGGATGACAGCTGTCGCTGTGAGAGCACAATACCGCTGCACACCGTCTCCATCAACACGAAGTTTCCCTTAGCAGCGGTGCAGAACGTCTTTCCGCACCCGTCGTTTACCCCACCTCGAGTGTGCATTACCCTTGCCGACGGTTTGTGACTGTAAGAGGCGCTTGTCATCCTGAAGCGCAGCGAAGGATATAAGGCGTATTTGTCATCCTGCAACGAAGCGAAGGATTCATTTTGTGTCAAGTTCCTTCCACTCCGG
>Ga0247840_10007839_pt1 | contig 14642 bp, 25 predicted proteins | sample LaCruzMarch2015__FD_192404 | JGI IMG/M metagenome (GOLD analysis project Ga0247840, IMG submission 192404) | Freshwater microbial communities from meromictic Lake La Cruz, Castile-La Mancha, Spain - LaCruzMarch2015_17m | ecosystem: Environmental > Aquatic > Freshwater > Lake | place: Spain...
CAGGGCCGTGCGCCTGTAGAAGCATTCAGTCCAATCGTGAGTCTTCCAGAATTAGAAAATTGGATCCTAACTTGGACATTCAGCGAAAGCATACACAGTCGTAGTTACAGTCATATTATTCGCAATGTATATGCCAACCCATCAAAGATCTTTGATGAAATGATGGACATTGAAGAAATCGTTGATTGTGCAGAAAACATCAGTAAAAACTACGACGATCTAATCGAACTAGCCAGCTGGTACAATTTGCTAGGAGAAGGTACACACACAGTCAACGGAAAAACGGTTGCTGTTGACTTGTATGAGTTGAAAAAGAAATTGTGGCTGTCTTTGATGAGCGTGAACATTCTTGAAGGTGTTCGTTTCTACGTTAGCTTTGCTTGTAGTTGGGCATTTGCTGAACTTAAAAAGATGGAAGGCAATGCTAAAATCATCAAGCTAATTGCTCGTGATGAAAATCTACACCTTGCTTCAACTCAGCTGCTGTTGAAGATTTTGCAAAAAGACGATCCAGATTACGCAAAGATTGCAAAAGAAACTGAAGTAGAATCAATCCAAATGTTTATTGATGCAGTCGATCAAGAAAAAACTTGGGCCAACTATCTATTCAAAGACGGCAGCATGATTGGTCTCAACACGCAGCTTCTAACAGAATACATCGAATGGATTGCCGCAAAGCGTATGAGCATGGTTGGTCTTAAGAGTCCGTACACAGTAAAGAGCAATCCTTTGCCTTGGACACAAAAATGGATTTCGGGTGCTGATGTGCAGGTGGCCCCACAAGAAACGGAGATAAGTTCTTACGTTTCAGGCGGTACTAAACAGGACGTAGGCGCTGACACATTCAAAGGATTGAGCCTATGAGAAAAGCTCGTACACCTCGTGGTCCTGCTAGACTTCATGCAGCAGCAATACGAACAGCCAAAAAAGGCATAAGAAAAAGGTCGAGGAAAAAATGAGTGAAACCATTGTATGGAGTAAGGACAATTGTCCTTATTGTGTTAAAGCAAAACGTATGCTAAACAGCAAGGGCATTCGTTACGAAGAAAGAAATATTTCCAACAGCTGGTCCAAGCAACAGTTGTTGGAATCTGTACCCGATGCTAAAACTGTTCCACAAATTTTCCTACACGGAAAATATATTGGTGGGTCGGATGCACTGGAGAAATATTTTGAAGAACATGACATGTGGAGAAACGATTGATGCTTATTGAAATGCCGTTAAAAGACGGAGACACTGTTACTATCAAAACATTCAACGGCGATGAGCTTGTTGCTCGTTTAGTTGAAACCAAGACAAACACTTATGTAGTTGCAAAACCATTGGCAATTATGGCAACAGCACAAGGACTAGGACTAGGACCTTATACGTTCACTGTTAATCCAGACACCAAGATCGAAATCAACAAAAACGCAGTGATTTTTATTGCCAAGACTGACAGTGAAATGGCAAAACAGTATATTAGCAGCACCAGTGGAATTAAACTGGTATGACAGCATTTGCTAGATTAGACGACGAAACTACAGGAATCTGTTACCATCCTGATCATGCAGGCCCGCTTACCGTTGACGGAAAGATTACCGGAAGTGCAGCCAGAACCGTTATTGAAAATAAACTGGCAGCAAGAGTTGGCGATGAAGTTACAGCCGACTGTGGGCATAAAGGTAAAATAAGTTTAGCGTCTGGAAATATAACAGCCGAAGGCAAACGTGTAGCTAGAAAAGGCGATCCTTTTACAGGCGATTATGTAGGAACAATTATCGGAGGTGCTTCAAAATCTGGAACAGATAACAGTATTTCCGGTGACGGCCCTGAATAACAAAAAGGTTTAATATGAAGAAAATTTTAACAGACGCCGACGGAGTTTTGCTAAACTGGGAAGATACTTTTCACTCTTGGATGGAAGAAAAAAACTTTTATAAGAACAATACAAATTCTTATGAAATTTATGATCGATATCCGGGTATGGCCGTAGATGAAGCAGAACGATACGTCGAAGAGTTTAACAATTGTTCTAGAATCTGTTGTTTACCGACGATCGCAGGTGCAGTCGAAGGTGTTGCAAAACTTGTAAATCAAGGATATCGCTTTGATTGTATAACCAGTATTAGCGCAGACCCTTATACCAAACTTTTGCGTTGGCAAAATCTAACCGAAGCTTTTGGGTCAGTGTTTGACGAGCTAACCTGTATTGGCAACGGCCGCAGCAAAGACACAGCATTATCAAAATACAAAGACACCGGATATTGGTGGCTTGAAGACCTGCCAAAAAATTGCGATGCAGGATTGCGTGTAGGACTTCGACCTATTTTAATTTCGCATCCTTACAATGAATACTATTCAAATCCTAACGTGGTTCGTGTAAAGAATTGGGAGGATTTGTGCGAGGTAATTCTCAGTGAGTGATACGCACGAACAGTTAAAACTAGCGTGGGCAATATATTTACAAGAGAATGATAAGTTTGAAGTAAAAGGTGTTAAAGCTAGTGCTGTTCGTGCAAGACAGGCTCTCAACGACTTGAAAGATCTTCTTACAGAACGTAGAAAAGAAATACAAGAAAAGAAAAGTGACCTATAATAAATATAATATAGGAGAATGTTATGAATACACTGAAAGATCTTAGAAATTACATCAAGTTAGAATACGGTGTTGATCCTGTTTTGTTTGACGGAAAAATATTAGAATATAGAGCTGTTTCATTTAAAAGAAATGAAGATCCGTATATCTACGTAAACAAAGAGACCATGTCGGACATGTGGACAGTAAGGCGTAAAAACCACAGCATTGATTTTTTTAGAACCAGCGAACTGGAAAATGCTATATCTCCTGCTGGAAGTTTGTTGTATTATTTTATGCCGGAGTCTAGACTTTAATGGACCAAGAAAACATTGATTACCTTTACAGTATCGGCAACCGTGTAAAATATTATTTTAATATTAGAAAAAAAGCAGTCAATTATATTTTAACAAATAGAATAACAAACAACGAAGTATGTGTGCATATAGTATTGATGTCTGCTATATGGGCAGCGATACAACTAGGCGAAGAATTAACACAAGACGACCTTTTGATTCTTTTTGGACTCGTCAGCAATATCAACGACGAATCTAGAGCAGAATTGCAAAAAGTTACTGCTCTAGCAGACCTAAGTTTAGAAGAAATTTTCAAGGCTGTAGTAGAAAAATTTAAATAATGGAAACAATATGTACTCAATAAACAGAAATCATCGCAATACTCCGCAGAATCTTATAGAAGAATTTATAGCGAAAGGCGGACAAGTAACAAGATGTTCAACTGGTGAACGAACTGAAAATATAGAGTATACTGGCGGGTTTTACGGAAAAAGAAAAAAGAAAACTGAAACCCCCGATGTGGAAGCCAGCGATGACGAAAGTTAAAGCACACTTGGTTGACGTAGATTTCGGAAATCCTGTCGTAAATCCTTGCAGTGAAATTAATCTTCCGGTGTTGATGGAACCAAAACAAATTACATTGTTGCGTTTAAAAGGAATTAGAGTCTACGACTATACAGAATCGCTGGACTTGGAGTCGGCGTTTGTTGAACAAGATAGTTGCACAGTTTATAGATAAAAAATGTTGTCAATCTAAAGATTTTACAAATCTATTTTCTTGACCTTTGTAAAGTACTATGCTATAAATACTACGTGATGTTGATATTCACTGAACACGTTCTGGACTCGGGGGCGGTACCCGAATCGTCCACCATAGATACACACTAAACTAGGTTCAGGTATTTTCCGAAAGCCTATGTTGATAGCGACAGCCTGGAAGCTGGAGTAGGCAGTTTATGTGTGTATCTTTGCTGGGCGATAAATAGGATCGACAGGCGCACTAGGCAGGATGGAGTCACCGGGATCTAAGCACCGTTATCGCGAAGACAACTACAGATGCAAACACTAATGCACCTATTGAAGTTATTGCTCTAGCAGCATAATTACTTGGGTTGGCAACTTACCTAGAAACAGAAAAGTTGCACTTACACCACGTGGCCTAACTCTTTAGGTTGCAGAGGCGGGTACTGCCTATCAACAGAAGTGCCACTTACAACACACGTAAACATACAGGAATCTCATGCTTAATAAATCAAGTCCAGGAATGGCAAATACCATTTTCGTAATTGGTCGCTCTTTTAAAGAGCTCTATCAGTCTGTGATGACTATTGAAAATTCACCTTTAAAAAACTTTGATCCAATCGTAGCACATATGATGTTTCAAGTGCTGGCATTTATGTGGTCTGGCATTTTTGCACTCATGCTAGGAAGTTTTCTTACGTTTGGTATCAGTGCTGTATTCCATGTACTATTTGTATCTGGGGTTTTTATTACAGCAATTGTGTTTAAAGAAGGTCACAAACGCAGCGAACCTTATCGTATACTTAAATACAATAGCCGTATGATAGGCGGCGAACACGAGTAAATTATTATGATCCCAGCACCACAAAACTTCAGCGACAAATTCGCATATGCACTTACTATGTTCTTTCGTTGGTTTGCTGATACATTCTTTGCTAAACGTTATGGACACCGAGCAGTTGTACTTGAAACTGTGGCAGGGGTGCCTGGCATGGTTGCAGGTATGTGGCAACACCTGCAAAGTCTGCGTAAGATGCAACCAGATCAAAGAGGTTGGATCCGCACACTGCTAGAAGAAGCTGAGAACGAACGTATGCATCTTATGATCTTTATTGAGATTGCAAAGCCCAACTGGTTTGAACGATTGATAGTGATGTTTGCGCAGTTTGTATTTTGGCATTTCTATTTCGTTCTATATGTATTATTTCCAAAGACTGCACATCGTATGGTAGGATACTTTGAAAATCAAGCAGTGATAAGTTATACTGACTATCTTGAAGAAATTGACTCCGGTGAAGCAGAGAATATACCTGCTCCACAAATTGCGATTGATTACTATAAATTGTCCAGCACTGCTACTCTGCGCGATGTCGTTATTGCAGTAAGAGCAGACGAACAGGGCCATGCTGATGTGAATCATGATATGGCAGATATATTGTATACTAAAACTTACAGGCGGTAAAACGGTTTAACATAGTTGCGCCGGCTGGGAATCTGCTCGTCTTACAAACAAGAACGGGTTAAGGGTACTAATAGTGGAAATACAAAACGCACCACTCCGAAACTGTAAGTTATAAATAGTTTTATGCATTACAAAAGTATTTTTATTTCAGACATACATTTAGGAACCAGGGGGTGTCAGGCTGATGCCCTTTGTGTTTTTTTAAAATCCAACACCTGCGAAAATCTGTTTCTTGTGGGTGATGTGATTGATGGTTGGAGACTGCGCAAGCGTTGGTTTTTTCCACAGAGTCACGCAAACGTAATTCGCAGGATACTCACAGCAGCCAAGCGTGGTACCAATGTTTATTACATACTAGGTAATCACGACGAAGCGTTTCGAAAATTTTTGCAATTTGATATTGAAATAGGCAATGTCAAGCTATTGGATCGGTATGACTATACAGCAGTAAATGGTAAAACCTATCTAGTAATACACGGAGACTTTTTCGATGTATTGATGTTGGATAAAAAGTGGATCATGCACATCGGCGACACGCTGTATGACTTGATGATATGGTTCAACACACATTTCAACCGTGTGCGGCTGTTCCTCAAATTGCCTTACTGGAGTCTCAGCAAATGGCTCAAAGACAACACCAAACACGCAGTAAACTTTATAAACAAATATGAAGATCACGTTGCTGACTATTGCAAAAGTCACGGATATGATGGCATCATTTGTGGTCACATTCATCACGCAGAAATGAAAACTATAAATGGTGTTGAATATATAAATGACGGTGATTGGGTTGAAAGCGGAACTGCACTATTAGAACACACAGATGGAACATTTGAGATATACTGGCATGACAAAGAAAATACTAATAATAACCGACAATCTTCCCTCGCAGATTAACGGTGTGGTTACAACTTACACGAATATTGAACCGTTTGCGATTCGCGATGGTTATACTGTTGATTATATTCATCCCGGGCGGTACCGCTATGTTGATTGCCCTTTCTATAACGAAGTCAAACTTGCGTATCCCAAGGACTTTGGGGAAAAGATCCAAGAGATTAATCCGGATTATATACATGTCGCCACAGAAGGTCCTATGGGTTTGTTTGCTAGAAGGTATTTTACAGTACACGGGTATCGTTACAATACTGCTTACCACACTAAATTTCCTGAGGCCTTGAAAAAGATACTGGGCGTACCAGAATCAATCTCTTGGCCATTGATACGCTGGTTCCATGCCAACAGCAATAGAGTGCTGACCACTACAAACAGCATGGTATCAGAATTAAGAAAACACGGGTTCGGCGATAACGTGGTTGCGTGGACCAGGGGTGTGGACAGAGCTGTGTTTAAACCAGAACCACGACAAACGCAGTGCGCCAAGCCGTTGCTGGTTTGCGTAAGCAGAATTAGTGCTGAAAAGAACCTCGAAGCGTTCTTCAAATTGTCTTACCCCGGCGCTACTAAAATTATGGTAGGCGATGGGCCAAAACTTGAAGAATACCGAAAGCTGTATCCGGATATAATTTTCACAGGAGCCAAACGTGGCACTGCGTTGGCACACTATTTTCAACAAGCAGATGTGTTTGTATTCCCCAGCAGATGGGACACGTTTGGTTTGGTTATGATAGAAGCAATGGCATGTGGTACTCCTGTGGCTGCATATCCAGTGCAGGGTCCAGTGGACGTGGTAGAGTCTGGTGTAACAGGATTTTTAGACGAAGATTTAAAGTTGGCTGTTGACCGTTGTTTATTATTAAACAGAGATACTGTATACAACCGCAGTTTACGTTGGGATTGGCAACTAGCATGGGAAATCTTCAGAGACAACTTGATAAAAAAATAAATATCTATATGAATTGGATTGATATAGATAAAACACTTTATAGAATTATTGGGCGTCACTATACCGTTGATGACGTTTATGCTGAAGTACAGAAGACTTTTAAATGGGACCAATCACAGACTAAAGCAGCAGTAGATCCTTTGTTGAAAAGACACAGTACGCTTAAACCAGTTATAGATAAGACGTCATCTGCACTGTAACTGTTGCAAAAATAACACATACAGCAGAAACAGTAGCAAAATCATGCTAACCCTATTCAAACTGGTTGTGTAATTTAACAGAAGTTGTATAACTAATTTATAGATGTTGGATGATCCAGCATTAGATTTAAAAGGATAAAACATGAAACTATTACTTACTACTGTTGCAGTCATTGCATTTACTGGCGCTGCATTTGCTGCTGATTTTGGCGGTTCGGTTGGTGCTGACATTACCGAGAACTCCGTGGGCGATTTTATCGCAACTCCATCTGTCGAACTGTCGTTCGGTAACAAAGCTGAAGGCGGCACCGCATTTGGCTCTGTCGGTGTAGAAGCAGATGGTGGCAATGTTGTTGTTGACAGCTGGAATGTTGGTGTAGCTTTTAGCGGCACTAGTGTTAGCTTTGGCGATCAAGGCGACTTGTTCAGCTTTGGCGGACTTGAAGTTGTTGGTGGCGATACTCTTGCAAGTCCATCAGATGATCATGAATCGATCATTGTTGAATACAATGAGTTTTCTAGTTTGATTGGATTTACTGATATCAGCAACGACGTTTCGGATATCGAAAATATTCAGCTTGGTTATGCTAACGACTACGGCAAAATCGACGTAAATGCGGCACTTGATTACAATCTCGACACTGAAGATACCACTGTTGCAGTAGCAACTGGTGTTGATGTCAACGAAGAACTTTATGCTAACTTGACTGTTACTTATGCCGACTCACTTGCTTACGAAGCACTTGGTTCATACACTGTTGACGAGGCATTCAAAGTCAACGCATACATCAACGGCGACGAAGATGAACTTGCTCAAAACATCGGCGCCGGGGTGGTTTACGGCAATGACGGATTTGAAGCATATGCAGAAGTTGGTTACAACCTTAACACAGAAGAACTAACTCCTGCGTTTGGCGTTGGACTTTCGTTCTAAGATTAGCAACATCGAATAAAAAAGGCCCTTCGGGGCCTTTTTTTGTATTCTCTGTTGGTGCAATTAAGTTGACACAAGAGTTTATTCCTGCTATATTATTCAAGTAACACAACAGGAATAACCTTATGTCTATGCACTTAGTTGGTCCTTATATGACCACTACCAAATACAATTCAAAACGCAAAGTTGCTAATACAAAAAAACTTCGCGACGCAAAAGCAGAACACGAAGCATGGCTCAAGAAGCACGGTGTTGACGACGAAAGTCTTGCTAAGAAATTGCCCAAGGATCGCAAAGGCAACCGTGTAAGTATTCACGAAATTCCCGATTACACTGTAAACGCACCATCTGTTAAGCTCAGCAATCAGGTAGCAGGCAGTGGCGCAGCGATAGAACCAAAAGAATACAGTGGTGAACGTCAACTGCTGGGTGTGGCTACCATGCATAAGAGCAACATGGTTCCTATCTTTGCAGATCGTAAAGAAGATGCAATTGATATTGCAAGAATGAGAAGATAAATATTATATGTTTTTAGGAATTCTTACAATGCTAACGGCATTGAGCATCAGCGCCGTTGCAATATACTATTCAGTAGCAGGACTCGTGGCGATATTCGCCGGCGCTGCGGTCCCTATTATAATTATGGGCAGTGTCTTAGAAGTAGCAAAGTTGGTTGCAGCTATATGGCTACATTATTATTGGGACCTTGCAGTATGGTGGTTAAAAACTTATCTAGTTGCCTCGATTGTAATATTAATGGTTATTACCAGCATGGGTATCTTTGGTTTCTTATCCAAAGCTCACATTGACCAAACTGCTGGTGCAACCGAAGGGTTAGCAAGATTAGAACAACTCGACACACAGATTACACGCCAAGAAACTATAGTAGTTGAAGCAGAACAAGAGGTCAACAAACTTGAATCTTCTGGTGTGAATCGTGACGCAGAAGTTCAAACACAAATCGACAAAGAACAAGTACGTATTGATAGTGCATACGAGCGTATTCAACCTGCTATTGATGAACAAAACAATATTATTGCTAAAGAAGAACAACGACTAGGCGGCGGTGCTTCCTTATACAAGAGTCAGCTAGACGAGATAGATCGTAACTTAAAGAACATCGAAGATTACATTGCAACTGACAATGTAAAAGCAGTACAAGCGTTGATCGGAGTTGAGGCCGACGGTAACTTAGGGCCAGCTACTGCTCGTGCAATTGAAGCATATAGAATTTCTCAAACTGCTGAAAAGCAACGTTTGGTTGAACTTATTGCACAGGAAAGCAGTAACATTTCTTCTTCTACAATTGACGCTGCTCGTGCAGAAATACAGCGTTTGCGTGGGTTAGCAGAACAAGAGATTGCAAATTCAAACGATTTGATCAATCGTCTACGTCAGCAACTAGGCACCACAGACACTGATCAGATTTTTGATAAAGTGGCTAAACAAAATGCTATAATTGAAAAAGCAGAGCAAGAGATTGCTACACTATCTGAACAGAAATTTGGCCTTGAATCTGAATATAGAAAACTAGAAGCAGAAGTAGGACCTATCAAATATCTAGCAGAATTTGTTTACGGTAATGCTGAAGATAAAGATCTATTAGAAGAAGCAGTACGTTGGGTAATCATTTTGATTATCTTTGTATTTGATCCATTGGCTGTTTTACTTCTAGTAGCAAGTCAACAAACTTTTAAATTTCATGCCGAACTACGTAAAAAAGAGTCGCTTGGTTCCGTTGTTGACAACTACAAGGATGTAAATTATGCTGTACCTAATGGATCTGATATTAAACAATCAGATAAAAAACCAAAGCCAAGAAAAACAAGAAATAAAAGAACTCCCACAGACGATGCCGGCACCGACAAAACCGCCGTTAACAGTGCAACAGATGAGATTGATCATTCCTTGCCTGGAACAAGATTTGAAAACAGAGGATTACTAGATGATAGACCTATACCGACAACTAACATTGATGCAAATGCAAGCTTGGGAGAAGTTCGCACAGCAGATGGTGTTTCCGTCACAGCTGAAAATGATGCAGAATTGGAATCAACTGAAATACCAATTGATGAATACAGAAAAAAACGATTAGATCGATTAAATGTTATAGAAAGTCATCCGGAAAATAAACTGGCAAAAATACAGTGGAAACAGGATCATCCAGATTCGACTATCAAAGAGTACAAAGAAGCATATATAAATGGCGAAATTGATCGACTTCCTTGGGAAAACTATGTTCAGAACGGGGAACAAAATCCTAATAGTATATGGAATAAAATAAGACCTAACAATGAATAATATTGTTATAATTACACCACCGGATGTATTAAATAATGATGCATTTAATATTTGTTTAATACATCCAAGAAAAGAGTTAAAAGAAATATTACATACAATTTTAACCAAAGTTAAAATAAATGTAAATGTTTTTTTATATGAGTTATCAACAGACTATGATGTAGAATGGCTATTGAATGTGGTCAAGTTTTCTGATATAGTATTGCTTGACTTGGACAATTGTGACGTACTTACAAAAATATTTTCCAGTCATATTATTGCACAGCCGAGCACATTTTACTTGACAAATGATAACTATACCCCTTACAATATAATAAGCAAGAACAGAGTATATGATCTTGCTTGGTTAGAGAGTATTCTTAGTAGAGGAAACAATGAATAAATTTTACCGTGATGACCATCAGCCTAGAGGTTTAAGAGTTGAGGTTCACAATAACGATCTTACAAAAGCATTACGCAAGCTTAAAAAGAAAATTGCCGACGATGGCATTATGCAGACTCTTAAAGGCAAAGAATATTTTGAAAGTAAAAGTGTTAAACGCAGAAAAGCCAAAGAAGCTGCTATTCGTCGGCATCGTAAATCTCAGGCAACTCGCGATATTTAATAGATAGAAAAAAACATCTATTGACAAATAAGAGAAAATCAAGTATAAATAAAATTAGAACGCCAAAACGGGTTCTAAAAGATCTTGCTTATAAAGGAGATAAAAATGACAAGACTTACAACTTTAGACTTACCTGCTCTACACAGAGCTACAATTGGGTTTGACAGACTGTTTGATGAAATGGGACGACAGTTCGCAAACAGTACACCACAAACTTATCCTCCATACAACATTGTACAGGTAACCGACGACGAATATATGATATCTGTTGCAGTGGCAGGATTTGGTATGGATAACTTAGAAATTGTCAAGGACAAGAATGTTCTGCGTATCGAAGGAACTTCACCTAAAGGCAATGAATCAGTACACTATCTGCACAAAGGAATCGGCGGCCGAAATTTCCGCAGAGAGTTTACACTTGCTGACCATGTGGAAGTAGAAGGTGCTTCACTTGAGTTAGGTATGCTTAACGTACACCTCAAGCGTCACGTACCAGAAGAGCTACAGCCAAAGAAAATTGCTATTACAGCACCAAAACAAATTGAAGGCTAAAAAGTCATGGGGGAGTGAAAGCTCCCCCATTAACCTAGGAAAAAAAATGACTATTAACACAAGCACTGAACAGATTCAAGAAACCAACATTACTAAAACAATCAAAAACTTTGAAAAACACTTCGAAGCTGTTAAGACAAATGAAAAAATCAAGATTGAGTACAAAGAACCTTCGAGATTTAAAGTTGTATTTTTAAACGACGACCGAACCCCCATGGATTTTGTAGTCATGCTTCTAGTTGAACTGTTCAAACACTCAGAAGAAACTGCACACACACTCACTATGAAAATTCACGAAGAAGGGTCAGGAGTGGTAGGAGTTTACAGTTATGAAATTGCTGAACAAAGACAATTAGAAGTAATTTCTATTTGCAGAGACAATGGGTTTCTTTTAAAAGTCAATCTTGAGGAAGAATCTTGAGTCTTAGAGATCTAACACACCAAGTACATCAGCAGGCCGAACGTACGGAATTTGCACGAAAATTAATCAAAGGACTTCCTCCAAAAGAATATCATCTGTATTTGTATAATCAATATATGATTTACTCTATATTAGAAACTGCTGCTGAAACTGTGTTACCTGAACTCAAAGAAATTCGTAGAGCAGAACGCATATATGCCGATTTACGTGAGCTTGAAAGAGAATATTCTATAGAAACAACACCAAATATGCTGATGCCAGTTGTGTCTGAATACGAACGTCATGTAATCAAGCTAGATCGTAACGGGTTACTTGCACACATATATGTACGTCATTTTGGAGACATGTACGGCGGACAAATAATTAAAAAACGCAATCCAGGATCGGGTACAATGTATGATTTTGACGATGTTGAAAATTTAAAAATCAAGATCAGATCTATGCTGTCAGATGACATGGCCGACGAAGCTAGAATTTGTTTTGATTTTGCTGTTCAACTGTTTGAGGAACTGAGCAATGAGTGAAGAAATAGACAATAAAATATTTGTACATTATCAAATGCCAATTTTTGAAAAAGAAAAACGCATTAAAATATATGAAGAAAGTTTTATAGAAATTCAAAATTTTATTAAACTTTTAAGATCTCAAGGGTACAAAAATAAAATTATCTTTATTTTAAACCATGTGTGGGAAATGACCACCCATAATGAGTTAAATTTTTTGCAAAAGTTTTTTAACAAAAAATTTAAAAAATACAATATTAACTTTTTTTTGTTGTATAATTTTACCGAAGGCAATGAAATATTACCTGATAATGTTATACAATATAATTTTTGTCAAAACAAGACTGTTTACGAATCAACAGCAAGAAATCAAAAAACATCTACAGTATGGAATAGTTCAAAATTCAAAGGATTATTATTAACTGGTAAGCCTAATAGAATTCAAAGAGTGTTACCATTGAAACATCTTCTTGATTCTAATCTACTCAACAACGAAAATATGGAATGGAGTTTCTTTTATATAGAAGAAAATAAAAATAGCATTAAAAAAATGTTAAATCTTAATGATGAACAACTCCAAGAATTTGTATTAAGGGTGTTGAGAAATCCTGATAATATTGTTATATTAAATCATACAACAGATTTTACCTACGATGGTTTTCCATATGATTGTAACTTATACAAAAACACTTCTTGGTCTCTAATTTCAGAAACTTCAGTTGCACCAGGAGCGCACCAGATAACTGAAAAAACATACCGTACTATTATGAATAAACATCCTTTTATTTTTTTTGCTCAGTCGCACAGTGAAAAGTTTTTAAGAGAATGCGGTTATCGCACATTTGAATATTGCTATCCTTACCAGTATGACATTATAAAAGATGTTAAAGACAGAATTGCTGCTGCAATTAAAAATGTAATATTTTTAAAAGAAAACTGGAAAACATTAGATTTTGACAGAATTAATACTGATGTTGAATATAATTATAAAAAACTTCTTGAAAAAATGAACAAAGAACAAATTGATTTAATTAAAAAATTAAAATTTGTAGACGGCGATTTATTGTGCGATCTAATGAATTACCCAAATGAAGGATTTTTACAAAATAATGTAAAAGATATAATCGAAGGAAAAAATCATATAATTTACTATGATTGGTTTTAAAAATAAAACTGTGATTATATAATTGTTAACTATTAAGGAATTAGACTATGAGTGAAGTTTGGACTGCACTAACCAAAATGCAAGATCGTTTGATCAATCGATTCAACGAAACTGGTAATGAAGTATTTGAATCAGGAATGAATCGGTTCAATCAGCCCGGTTGGATTAACAGGGTATGGGTTGGCGATTTATACCGCAGAGCGCACATTGATGTAGTTGATGCTAGAAACACCAAAGGACTATGGATGATGCATTGCTGCATATTTCCGCACTGCGAAGACACTGCTCCAATCTATGGACTAGATATTATAGCAGGCAAAAACAAAGTAACAGGGTTCTTTCACGACTTTAGTCCAACTGTTGCGCCAAATCATACCATGATAATAAACTTTGGAAAAGTTGTATCAGAGTATGATTGGAAAAAAGAAAGAGAACTCCCAGACTGGGCAAAAGCTATTTTCAGTCCGCACATGGTAGCTGTTGGAAATGTAAATACCAACGATGAATTAGGTTCTTTGATAGATCTAAGTCTTAATAATTTAGACGACTGGCTTGATTATTACAGAAATACAAAATGCAGTTACGATGAAGGCAAAACAGCACAAAATCGATATGCATATTATCAAAAACAGAACCCTCATACTCCAAGAACAATGACATCGTTAGGGCTTGATGAAAATGATGTAAAATTGTTTATAGAAGAATGTCTATTCCCTGATCTATAATACAACCATAAAATAATGTTGTCTCCTATATTAAGTAACATAGAAAGAAGTTATTGAATTATAGGAAACTCTGCTTTTCCATCAGATACAAAATCCATAAAACAATTTTACGTTTTGCACAGTGTTTAGCCTAACAAGAATGCTTTTGTCAACAAAAAACTTAAATATAATATTGTAACACAAAAGGAGATCCAGTGGACTATTTTATAGAAAATTTTATTAAAACACACAGTTTTCAAAGACCAACACTGTTGCTTGACATTCAGCGAGTTGAATACAACTATCGTACTTTTAAAAGCGGTGTGGATACTGCTCATGTGCATTATGCAGTTA
>Ga0247840_10007840_pt1 | contig 14640 bp, 20 predicted proteins | sample LaCruzMarch2015__FD_192404 | JGI IMG/M metagenome (GOLD analysis project Ga0247840, IMG submission 192404) | Freshwater microbial communities from meromictic Lake La Cruz, Castile-La Mancha, Spain - LaCruzMarch2015_17m | ecosystem: Environmental > Aquatic > Freshwater > Lake | place: Spain...
CTATCAGATCATCATTCATTTTTTGTACTGCTTTCATTGCTTTCTTTAGAGATTTCATTTTCTCATCCTGTATCATCTATCAATTTAGTAGATATTAGTAGATATTGGTAGTTCATTTTATTATTTCCTATACTATCATCTTAACAATCAAACACATAATAACAATAATAACAAATAGTATCATTGCATATAAAGTATTCATTGATGTATCGTCATCTAACTTTCTAATTCCTTTTATATCATCCATACTTCACACCTATCCCATAATGTGGTATGCTTTCACTCAATATGTTTTTAGTATCAATGATTACATTCGGCTTTAGCTTTTTGTAATCGATATCTTTCCACCCTTCCCATTCATTCATTATTACTATTGCATCAGAGTTCTTGGCGTCCTCAATTTTTATAAATTCAACATCATTAATTCCAGAATCTATAAGTGGATCAAATACTTTTATTTTGACACCTTCATTTTGTAAAAGGTTTCGTATGATTTTTACAGTCAGTGATTCCCTTAATGTATTAGTTCCAGATTTGTACGCCGCTCCAAAGAAAGTAATTGTTTTACCTCCCAGATCTCCAAGCAATGATTTTAGTTTATCTTCAACATATGACTTTCTGTATTCATTAAAATTATAGACAGCATCAAGAACTATTGCTTCGCCAAGAAGGCGAAATGATTTGACATCTCGAAGGATTGTTCCACCGCCTATACCAAGACCGGGAAGTATTGGAGCATTCTTACTTACTCTTTGATCTAACTTCAAAGTAGAAAGAACATCTTTCGCATTGATATCATATCGTTCACACATATTACTGATTTCACCGGAGAAAGAAATCATCGTTGCTAAATAACAGTTCATTGATATCTTAATCATCTCAGCTTCTTTCAATCCGGTGAAAACCTTATATGATTGTATTTGTTTGAAAAGGTCATCAATCTTTTTTGCAATCTTGTTTGATGACAATCCAAAGACCATCCAATCAGGATAATAGAAATTATCAACTGCTGTACCAAGTCGAAGGTTCTCAGGGAAATAACACACATCACATTTCAACTCATGTTGTATATGTTCGCAAACACCAATCGTCACTTGACTTCGTACAACAATGATTTGTTTTTTGATAAGAGGCCTTATTAGTTTTATTATCTTATCAATAACATTAAGCTCGATACCGTTTGCTCCAATATCATAGGTAATGAAAACATAATCAGCATCAGAAATATCAGTGATACTATTAGTAAACTTTATTGATCCACCAAACAGCTTTTCGTACAAATCCTTTTCATAAATAGGAAGAATTTTGTTTGATAGTTTATCAATAATACTTTGATCAAAATCAAAACAAGTGACCGGGAACTCTAATCTATTCATACACCCGGCAGTGATACATCCAAGGTGCCACATTCCTATAACGAAGATTTTTGGTTTCTCCATTCAATACCACCTTCTTTCTTTTCATGTAACATCCAATCATATGTTTTCTTCAATCCGTCATCAAGTGATGTAGTCGGTTTCCAACCAAGATTTTCTTTTGCTAAATCAAGTATTGGAATTCTACTGGATGGACTTTGTTTTTTTGCGTAGTCATATTCTATTTTGATATCCTTTCCAGATAAAGATACAATTTTTTGTGCCAGGTCTCTAATTGATGTTTGTTCTTTTGCTCCCATATTGACAGTTAAAGATTCATGGTTATCAATGTAATCAGAAAGCTTTATCAATCCATCTATAAGATCATCGATATACAAGAAACATCTGGCTACACGTCCATTACCCCAAACAACAAATGGTTCTTTTGGATAATTGATTGCCTTTCGCATTAATGATAAAACTACCTGACCACTTTCAGGTGAATAGTCATCACAAGGACCATAGGATTTAAAGATACGTGAGACACCAACTTTTATGCCAGTCTTTGACATAAATTCAAGTTGTTTTTCTCCTACGAATTTTGCCCAACCATATCCTTTTTCTGGATCAATTCTATCATGGTAGATATCTATCTCAGTAAATGTTGCGTTATCTTCTATCTGTCTTACAGTATTGTAAACAGAAACACTTGATGTATAGATTATCTTTTTAACTTTGTTTTCCACACACGCTCGAAAGAGATTAGTATCAATAGTCAAATTATCTTGAAGTGCAGTAAGTTCTTTTTTAGGTGATCCATGAAGAAATTGTTCACCACCGATGCGACAAGCTGTATGATAAACGGTATCTACATTTTCTGTATATATTTTACAAAACATATAGTCACGCAAATCAATGTCACGACAAATCGTTTTTACTCCAAGATAATCGAGATATGATTTCTTTCCACGACTGAAATTATCAACTAAAGTTAAATCATGTCCATCCTGTTCTAATCGCTTAGCTAAGTTACTTCCAATGAATCCTGCAGCTCCTGTTATGAGAGTTTTTGTCATAATTGAACATCCAATATTTTACATCGTTTTGTAATAGTGCGTGCTTTTAGGATTTGACTATATAATGATCCGATAAGAAAAGCCAACACTACATACCCTAAATCAAGAGGAAAATAATCGAAATATATCAATGCGAAAAAAACGATAAAGTACGGAACATTATATGAAAAAGTAAATATCCACATACCTTTATTGAATCCAAACCTTTTCATAAAATATCTAGCAAATGGATTCAATTCATTTATTGTTCCGCCCTTCTGTTTGACATAATCAAAAAATTTATTCCTTTTGATTGTATCATTGACAACAGCATCATTGTACTTAAAGATTGTATTTGTACTCCAGTGATCCAATGCTTCTATAAGGATGAATCCAATAATTAAACAAATAAAGAATATTTCAAGAATCACGTTTTTACCTCGTCCGATTTCTTTTCTGCTTTACAAAATTCTTTCCACGCATCATCAAAGTCTTTGAGTGTTTTATCGGTCATGTCATTCTGTGGCATCTTTCTGAGGATTGATGTTGGAATAGTAATGATGTCAGGATAAACAGAAAGAATTTGATTGACATCATCTGGTTCTCGAATGCTTCCAACAATCAATTGAGTTTCAGATTCTTCTCTTTCTAACATCTCCATTGTATATTGAATTGTATCAAGAGCATATCGAATAGCAACATCATGAGGCTTCTTTTGTTTGATCATCCAATCAATCATCCGATTGTAAAATAAACTTACATATGCAGCTCCGGCTTTTGATGCCAAAAAGGCTTGGTTCAATGTCATACAAGCAGTTACGTTTGTGCTAATATTAAGCATCGATAATGCTTTTACTGCACGTAGACCATCTCCGTTTGGTAACATTGGAATCTTGATAACGACATTATCTCCCCAATCAACATATTTAATTGCCGCTTGAAGAATACCATCAAGATCATTTGGGCCTTCCAGTGAAACAGGAAATGGTCGCATCATTTTCAGAATTTTTTTTGCTTGTTCTTCAAAGTTACATCCTTTCTCATTAAGAAAGATTTTTTGATTTGTCGTGAGACCCGTAATGATCCCCCACCTGCTTATTTCTTCTATATCTAATAGATTTGCGCTGTCTAAAAATATTTCTGACATTTTATACCTCTCTCACATCTATTTCTACACTTCCACATTGTGGACACTTTTCTGGTCTTGTATCTATTCCTTTTCTATGCCACTCAAATTCGTGACCGTGTTCGCATATCCATATCATTAACCACCACCTTCGTATATTTATTCATTAGAAATCAAATCCTGTACGAATATTGAAAAAAGCCATTATTGCAACGGCTATCATTATCAAGATTGCTACAATCAACATTATATGCCATGGTTTCATTTTTCCACCTTCGTTGGTTTCCATGTAACTTTTGTTTTAATTGCAACATGCGATGTATAATGAAGTTGTTGAATTTCTTCCGGAGCTCCGAACCAATCACAAGCTATAATATGAAAGTGATCGGGAACTGTACAAAAATCATTACCACAAATTGCGAACGTTGGTTCTTCATCAAAGTAATCTCTACAAAATGCTATAAATCTAACTGACCAGTTTCTATCTTCAATCTTCGAAACTTTCTCATATGGTATATGACGTTTTGGAATCAACATTATTCTTTTGTGATGTCCTTTCATATATTTCGTTGATAGAATAACCATATCTTTTTCTTCATGAATGAACTTATCTTTTTCATTTTGTAGAGCTTTGCACAAAGGACAATTATTATCTGTTATCACTTATCGCCACTCTTCTTTTTTATTTCTTTACCAACTCGTTCTACTCTTCCTTTAAACATTTGTTCCTTTTTATGCAGTGATTCAAATTTAACAGGTTTAAATTCAGATGATATAATGGGATCAGGAGCTTCTGCCTCAGGTTGTTTCTTTTGTATAACAGTTTCAGGTTCATTTTCTTGTTCTTCGTGTTCTTCTTGCTCCGGCGGTCCTGGTATGTCAGTTGAAGGTGAATAATCATCAGATGAATAAGTATCTCTACCAAAAGAACCAACAAAACTAAGAATTACAGCTATCACAGCGATTATCATTACAATAGGAAGAATTTGGAATATCGTGCCCATTGTTCCATTAAGATTACCAAACGTTTCATTGATTAATTGTGATTGATCTTTTTTTGGATTAGTTGAACCTGTACTATTCACCGTTCCGGTAGAATTACTCCATGCCGTCCAACCACTACTATTTGTTGTAGTAGGACTTATACTATTTACTACAGTAAAAAATGCAAATACCCCCACAGAAAGAACTACAAGTGCCACTACAACACTCATTATTGATCCAGGGTCTATATACCCTTCATTCCCTAATATTCTCTTCCTCATATCTCCACCTCATTTAAGAATTCCTCAGGGCGTAAGCATACATCATCAACAAATAAATCTTTTGAATATCCCATAATTAACTTATGATATTTCACTCCCCACTTTTGCAATTGTTGCTTTGTTATTGCTTTCCAATTGATACCACTACTTGCTCCACGAGCCGTAACAATGTATATTGTATGACCATGATCGTATAAACTATTAAGCAACGTTATCATTGCTTCATCTGGTTCTGCATTATCATAATCTTTTCCGTCAGTAGAACAAAGAGTGCCATCAATATCCCACCATATTGTTAATTTCTTTTCTCCTTTTTTTATTTCTTGTAAGGTTTTCTCAATTTGTAGATTCATTGAAACACCTTATTTTTTCTATGACTTTATTTTCATCAGTCAGCTCATGTTCCCAGATAATTAATGTTGAATAACCAAATTGTGAAAACACTTTTTTTCGACCATCTTCCGTTTGATGATGCTTCATATTTTTTCTATTATGCCAATGATCACCAAAATGTTCGATAATTTTCTTTTTACCATTTACATTAATAAAATCAGGACATAATCTACCTAATGTTACTTCACCGTCTCCAACATATTTCCATTCATCAGGAAAATAGTTCTGCAATAAAAAATCAAGATAAAGCTCTTTACCATTCGGTCTAAGTCCAGCACGCATTTTTTTTGCAATTTCTTTATTTTCCCATTGATCTTTTGTTAACTTACTAAGTTTTTGCTTTGTTTCTTCTGTATGGTGTTTACCATATAATCGATGTTTTTCACCAGATTGCCTTTCACTTAATTTGTTCTTCAATTCTTTTGCTTTTTCTGGACCATAGATTTGTTCATATGTTTTATTTTTTTTAGTTGATTGTTGTCCTATATGACTTGACTTCATAGATTGTATTGCTTTTTTAGAATAAACATCATGTTTATTTTTATTCCAAGGTATTTTTCCTAAATGTGATTCTCTATTCTTTTGGTTGCTTTCTTTAGAATGATGCTTTCCATACATAGGATGATTTTTTCCACTTATTTCTGATAACTTTTTTCCTTTATTCCAAGGAACTTGACCTAAATGACTATCTCTCATTTTTTTACGTGCATCTTCCGATGGGTGCATTCCTTTTCTCATCTATTTACCTCATATCTCATATCACTTAAAGTATTTTATCAATTTATTCATATTACAAATCCAAGTGAACGAAGCACTCTTTTATAACCAACCCCTTGAACTGGCATTCCTTCCATCAATTTGCCGTTTTCTCTTTCCCAAATCATATATGCTAATTCTTCAATTCTCTCTCTATCTTTTTCCATTCGTTCCATAGTGATTTCAACTTCTTTTCGTAATGTGAATTCTTTCATATGATTGCCACCTAACAGGAGATAACATGATGTTTTATTAAGGGAAAATAATATGTCTATAGTATGCTATTGAATTCATCACATTACCTCTTTCTGCATGATTATTTTCTATCACCTTCTTGCAATTCGAATGCAATATAGTGATGTAAAATAACATGAAATGCTTCAACGATTGGAGTAGAATCTACAGGAATAACCATACAGACATGACACATCTCTTTCATTGATCCTCCATCGAATCCCGAAAATCCGATAGTTATCCCACCATTCTTCATAACATAATCAATGGCCTTAGTGATATTCTGTGACCACAATCCTGCTTTATCTTTTCCTGATCCGCCATGGACACTAAATGAAATCAATACATCTCCCGGCTTAAACAATCGTTCAAGCTGAAATGTATAAAGTTTATCCCAACCTTCATCATTGATAATCGCAGTCATCAACGGAACATTTTCGTCAAGGCTAATGGCTTTCAATCCACCAATTTTAAATAGATCTCCGGCCATGTGAGTTGCTGTTCCTGCTGATCCACCGTTTCCGCAAATGAATACCTGTTGATTGTCTCTTTTTGCGTATTGTAAAAATTCGATTATTTTTTCCATTTCTTTTTCTTGTTCATTCATTCTATTAGCGCAACCAACAGTTTGATGCAAAAAATCTTGAAGTCTCATTCAATCTCCTCCATTCGTTAATGTAACTACTCCTTCATGATCAAAACAATAATCCATTTGTTTCAATCCTTTTTGTTTCATGATATCAATAAATGACCACTTTTCTTTTTCAGGTCCGGGATGATAAAACATAAAGAAGCCACCCCCTCCACCCGCACCCATTATCTTACCACCAAGAGCACCATTGTCTAAAGCTGTTTGATAACAATCATCGATGAAATCATTTGTCGAAGAAGGAGAATATTGTTTCTTTGTTTTCCAATGTTCATGAAGAAGATACCCGAAAGTATCAAAATCTAAATTCTCAAAAGCTGTCTTTGTTCTCAATCCAATATCTTTTATGACATGAAGATTTCTAATCATATCATTATCATTTTGTTGTATTTTAATATCCTGATTTTTTAAAGCCTCAGAGGCTTTACCTTGACGTTTTAATCCGGTAAAAAAGAACAACAAATTGTTCTTTAGCTCTGATATAATCATATCTTCATTGGCAAGAGGAATTACAGATACATCACCGTTCTTATGAAACTCATATGCTTTGATACCACCAAAAGCACAAGCGTATTTGTCCTGTTTACCTTCATGTTCTTTTAGGATGTCAAGTTCTATTTTACATGCTTCTTCCGCTAATTGTCTTTTTGAACAACAACCTTTATTTTTGTATAAATGCAAAGAGTTCAACAATGTAACAAGAAAAGCTCCTGACGATCCTAATCCTGTTCCTGAAGGAATATCTGCAAGTGATGTGACCTCTATTCCTGGGCCGATATTCAACAGCTTCAAAGCTTCACGAATAAGATTGTGTTCAATTTGATCTACTGATTCTTTTATTTCAACCTTTGAATACTTCAAAGAATATGTATCATAGAACTGGCGGTTTACCCCAACATAAGTATGCTTATTGATTGCTCCAGATATCAAGAACCCACCGTACTTTTTATAGAATGATGGGAGATCTGTTCCTCCGCCACCAAGAGTAATACGAAGCGGTGCTCTGCTTATAATCAAGACATCACCACCAAACTATCTCTTCCGCATTTCGGGCATAAGCCCATACATAGGTCCAATTCTTCTTTTGTAAGTTTGTGGCCGCAGCTCAGACATTGGCACTTTGACACCATCACTCTTTTCACCACCTTCTTTTTTCTCCTTTTCTTTTTCCTTTTCCTTTTCTCTATCTTTATCAAAATGTCTTAGAAGCATTCTATAAACAAAATAGTTACCGAGGGCCGATCCCATTCCGGTAAAAAAAGCATTAGTTACCAATGATACATAATCCGTTTGTGCCATCTATTTTCCCTTTTCAAATAAATAATGAACCGTTCGTTTGATAGACTGTTCAACTGAATATTTTGGCTTCCATCCTACTTTAAGCGCTTTATTGATCGATAAGATTGTGTATGGAGCATCACCTGGCCATCCTCTATCACCACCTGTAAATTTGAATTTAGGATCAACACCTATTTCTTTACAAACTATTTCTGATAACTCTTTTACTTTGATCGTCTTTGTATTACCAAGATTGTATATCTCTACAGATTTGTTATTGTCATTTTTTGGAATATTAGTAAGTCCATTGATACAATCTTCAACATCAAAGAATGATTTCTCTTGATTACCATCGCCTAAAATTTCAAGTTCTTTTTGGTTCTTATTTAATTTATAGAATAGATCATAAATCACTCCTCGATGTTGACGATTTCCAACCACATTGGCAAATCGGAACATCCATGCTTTCATTCCATACAAATGACAATAAGCATGAATGAATGCCTCATTGGCTAATTTTGAGGAGCCGTAAAGTGATATTGGTCTAATGTCAGAAACATTTTCAGGTGTTGGAGTTTCTTTGGCTATTCCATAGATTGCAGAACTGGAAGCAAAGACAAGATTTTTTATATCCTTCTTTCTCATCAGTTCAAGAACAGCATTTGTTCCATTGACATTGTTATGTAAATCCATTGTAGGATCAGTAAAGCTTTTACGAATATCTGCAGAAGCAGCCAAATGATATACTGTATCTACTCCTTCCACAGCAAAATAATAACTTTCGATATGATTGATATCATCCCATATCATGTTGAAATTTTTTGTTGTATAGTTTATTCCACTGTTTTCTATTTTCATAGAAGTAGGAATAGCGAAGTTTAGATTGTCACGCTTTTTTGTATCGTTATCTATTCCAACTATGTCATATCCTTTTTTCAAAAGCCTCTCTGTCAGGTTACTGCCTATAAATCCGGCATTACCTGTCACCAGTATCTTTTCTGTTTTTGTTTTCAATTTCCACCACCTTCTTTTCTAAATCACATAATTTTTCATATAGAAGATATGTACCCGGACTCATCTTTGCTCCAATCTCAGCGGCACTCGTTATAGTTCCAATATAACGAACTGCTATGAAACCAAAAAGAAAAATGAAAGCAATAAAGGATACTACAACAACCGATGCTGTATTCACCGGAAATTGATAGTTAATTCCTAGCCACACAAACATACCGTTCATTGTTATCACAGCTTGCGGAATCAAAGCAACAAAGATAATTATGGTTTGTAAAATACCTACAAACGATAATGACTCTTGCCAAGCAACCTTACCAAAAATCAATCTGTCTCTTAACTTTGATCTTCCTTTTCTTGCTGTAGTTGATGACTGCTTCAAACTAATTTTATTTGTAGCATCTTCAACATCTTTAGAAAATTCTTCAAATGACATTATTGATTTTCTCCGATTGTGAGATTAAACTGGTTATCATTTGGCATTAAAAATAATGAATTGTCATAAATCGTTGATCCTGTTGAGTTTGTAACTGTGAATTGATAAGTATCAGGAACAAGATTGGAGTATGTCAGACCACCATTTGTAAGATCATTAACTGTCTGAACTTCTCCCATATACTGCCTATTAATATGTAGTGTAAGACTTGATTCACTAACACCACTTACAAAAATGTTGACATTCGCAGGATCAATAGTAATAGGTATGAAAATATCTGACGGTGCTTCTCGTATTGCTTGTTCTTCGGTAACAGTGAAGTTCACCATTGTTAGAAAATTATTATCTTTGATAACAGCCAAAGAAACATTACCTGCCGGAGCAATGAGATTTAGTGAATCACTCATAACATAATTTCCATCATGAGGAATTCCATATTGATCCAAAACAGTTACATACGATCCAAAATACATTTCATTATTTATCGTCACAGATGTCGTGACATTACATCCTTCATAGAATTTAGCTATAGTAACATAAGGAGTAAGATAGACAGGATAGAAATGTTTCATTGTAAATGTTGGAACACGTTTTTGATCATTTACATAATCCTGTGTTGGACCATAATATATTTTAATAGCAGTTGTATTATAGTAATCTTGTTTATTCGTAACTTTCTGTCCTACATTCCTTAGTTCATCTTCAGTAAAGTTTTGAAGTTGTGATTCATTATATTCTGCTCCTGTTGTTTTATTATAGTAAATAGCTTTGTAGAAATTATCTTCTGAAGTCGAGTATCCATAAGTACTTTTATCTGCCAAGAAAACAAATACATTGAAAATTCCGCTTATATCACGTTGATCAAGAGCAGCATATCGAATTGATTTTCCAGTTAACTTCATAATATCATGATAAAGATTTACAATTTGATCGTCACTTAATGTCAAAATAATCTTTGATGCGTCTTGATACATCGCATTCCATTCATCTGTTCGTAATTGAGTATTACCGTATTCTGGTGAAATCAATTGATTATAAGATGGAGCATATTTTTTTGGATCATTCAAAATGTTAACAATATCTTGTCCTCTATCGATTGTTGTATTGTCTGTGCCACTTGATACTGGAAGGTATGTCTTAAAAAGATTCTCGGTATCTAATGACATGTTTCCATTTCCAAAGTGATATTTTGTTCCTTCAACTATTCTTATAATCAAAGTTGCAATAGCTTCATCTTCGCTTTGTGATGTCAAAAAGTTAGATGCCGGAGGAATACCGTCCTGGAAGTTATCAGCAACAGTAGGATGAGCACCCATTGATACAATATAGAAACCATAATCCCACCACGAAATTATTGCAGGTCTTTGTGCTGGTTCTACATTAGTATCTTGTTGTGCAAACCATTCCATAGCTTGTGCCCAATACCATGATTGACCTAATGAGTTACCCCATGCTCCCGAATAGTTTTCACCAAATACTTTTGTCTTACCTTCAAATGGAACAGCGGCATCAAGAGTACAATAAGCATTAGGAATAATAACCATTAATGCAATAAATAAAATACCTAATACATGATATACTTTCATTCCTTTTTTTATTCCTACATGTCGAATATTTGTGATCATTGACTTGTAATCAATCTTTTCCAAAACAATGAATAAACAAAATCCCGCAAGTATTGCCATTTGAGGAACTAAGTCGTTAAGGAATCTTCCTGCTCTTGTAGTCAAATAAAAGTTGATAATGAATATCAAAATAAAAAATAGATTATATGTTGGTATTTTCTTTTTCCATGTACTGTAAAGAAACATACAAAATCCGATAATACCTATCCAATACAAAGCAGGTCCGAATGACATCACTGTTTGACTTAATCCAAATGTATGAGCTTCTGCTATTGTAAGCGATACTTGATCTCCATAGATGGCTTGACCAAAAATAACTACAGAAAGATAATTGATTGATGGATGTATTGCTCCAATGATTTTTAAATGAATAAGGTACAGAAAAGTAAGTGCGCTTCCTGCCCCTGCTGCTAGTAACGGAATCGTAAGAATATACGGTATTTTATATTTTTGTAATAAGTAATATAAACAAAATACTGCCAATCCTGCTGCCGTTAATATAAATAAAAGAATTGGAGTAGTATCAACTGGCATAATGGTTATGAAGTAAGGAAGACTGACAAAAAGAGCTGCCAATAAAACTATTGTAACATTGCGAATGGCCGGAAGATTATATTTATTTCTTAATACATCGAGAACTAATTGAATAACCATATAGATTATAAAAATGATTGTAAATTCCTGCCATCCTGTCCATGTCATGTAAATAGCGCCAATTGATATTCCAGAAAAAATAGCATACATAATTGACTTTTTTTGATCTATGATTTTAAATGACTTAATCAAAAAGTAAATAGCACAAGTAACAAGTAATAAAACAAAAGAGTCGTGATCAAATAATGAAAATGCCGATCCATGACCAGCTCCAATGCTAATAGGAATCAATGCTATAAATAAAGCAGCTATGATACCTGCCTTTTTGTGTATCAGTTCCTTTCCAATTCCATACACCGGAAATACAAGAAGAGCTCCATATATAGCAGGAAGAAGTAACATTGACCAACCAAGAGCATCCATTGTTCCCAAAAAAGGTTCAAGAAGTTTTGTTGATCCTACAGCTACCATATTGAACAATGGAGGACGAGCACTTGACAAGTGACTTACTGGGTAATTCAATAAAGGATCTCCAGAAGTAACAAATGGATAATGACCGGTTGCCAATGTTTCTTGACACAATCTCATGTTATAATATGGATCGGGTCCTGAAAGTAGAAAACGAGTACCTATTGATTGACCAGTTGAATCATATGATATTCCGTATGTATAATTGAAATAGGAATTCATAAACAAAACAAGACAGAATATTCCTATAAGAGCAACTGCAATCCATATCTCTTTTTTTGGCTTTTGGAATATCGGTTTCTCAATTTGTTTTGGTTGCTCTACGTTACTTGTTCTTCTACTCCTTTTTCTGCTGATACTTCCACCACCTTCTCTTTCTCTTCCCAATATTTAATAAAATCTTTAAACACAACTGGCCAAGTAAAATTGACAATTAACATATTGATCCCACACGATACAATAAATCCGATAAACATGGTGCCGATAGAATCATTAATCCAACCGAACCCTGCAGTAACGAAAATCATGATGAAAGCAAAAAGAAAACTAAATAGCACTACTTCTATAGCTGTCTTAACCTTTAGCATTCTCAAACCACCTTCGGCGATCCACTACCACCAAAATGATGTTATATGCTAAAGGCTTATAAAATTATTGATTTTCAATATACAATTTTATTTTTCTTTTTTTCTTTTTCTTTTTTGTATACTCTATAACCATATACAATCCATGCGCATATCAACATTCCCATTACAATACTATTAAAATATCCAAAGTACAAAAAGATGTACCTGAACCAGTCATGATGCCATGTCATACCACCAAAATAATGCAAGAGAGATAAACAAATTACAAGAGCAATTAAACAATTTGATATTCGATCTGTTTCTATTTTGAACCCGTCATTTCTATTCATAAATTTTGGTACGAGATAACAGCATAAATAAGCGACACCGAGAGCAGATATAAGAATTGTAATTACAGGAATACTTCCAGTAGTAAAAGTACCAACAACTTCTCTATTCGCTTCATATTTTATAAAACGTGCAGGATTTTCAGAATATGCTATGTACGATAGAAATGTATCAGTAAATGCAGATGACGTATAAAAAAGAGATAAACCGATTGCCATAAGAGTTGATGCCTTCATTTAAATATCTCCAAAATTTCTTTTGCAAGTTTAGGACCTATTCCTTTAATTTGCTTTAAATCATCTTCGGTAGTCGATGCTATTTTTGATATTGAATTATCGTACCTCTGGAGAACACGATTGCCCTTTTCTGATCCTAATCCAGGAAGATCACAAATGATATGTCGTTTGATTTCATTGATTGTTGGTTTTTTCTTTTTTGGTTTGTTTCGTATTGGCGTATAGTTTGATAGTTTAACAGGTGTTTCTCCATCGTAGAAACGATCAATAACTTTGATAGTGAACGGTACCAAGAAATCACTCACAAACATTATAGTGACTTTCTGCCGTGATACAATTGATGCCAACTTACCAAGAATGACATCTGGATTTGATCCAATGTTTTTAATTATCGTATCAGAAATCCCTTCGTAACCAATAAACAAAAATGGATACTGAACACTATCTTTTAGCTCTTTGAGTTGTTTATCCAGAAGACCCGAGTAAATTGATTCCATGAGATCTTCTTCTTTGTATTCGATACCTACCAATAAATCAGGAGTATGAATATCAGTGAAATAATTTCCAAGTTCGATATCATCAATGAACTTTGATTTACCGGATTTGATATAAGATTCAAATGCGGGAATCCTTAGCCTTTCACGATTATCAATACAGAGCTTCATAATTGATCCCACTTTACTACTATTGGTTCAATATCAGAGTGATGTATTTTTTGCATATGTTCTACTCCATGCCTTCGTGCTCTTGTTTTAAACAATGGCTTTTTGCCACATCCATGGCAATTTTCTATAGGACAACACCATGTCCATTTGCTTAACATATCATCGCCTATTGATACATATGGTCATAATCTTTATATTGAGTAGTGAAATCATTAAACTCAGTTCTTAGCTTGTTAAGGAAGATGTGATAATCTTTTTGTGAAATGAACTTTCTGTGCCATAACCATTCGAATTTATCTTGATGAGTTTCATAGAAAAAATTAGTGAATGCTTCCACAACATGCCTGTTCATATGAAGAGCGACCCATTGATCCTTATCTTTCATATCAAAGAATTTTTTAACTTCCTCTTTATCGATAAACCTATTTTTTACCAGTTGATATTCTTTGGTTCTTTTATCTTCAAGTGCAAATCGGAAATCATCCTGAGCTGTTGATAGCTCCCTTTCTTTTTCTCTTGTTTCAGTATTATAATCATCTTTGATAAATCCCTGACAATCACGTGCTGATGACGATGAAAT
>Ga0247840_10007842_pt1 | contig 14638 bp, 9 predicted proteins | sample LaCruzMarch2015__FD_192404 | JGI IMG/M metagenome (GOLD analysis project Ga0247840, IMG submission 192404) | Freshwater microbial communities from meromictic Lake La Cruz, Castile-La Mancha, Spain - LaCruzMarch2015_17m | ecosystem: Environmental > Aquatic > Freshwater > Lake | place: Spain...
AGGGGTGAACTCCCTCCTGTCTTCCATATAAACGCTGCCGCAGCCGGGATGGACTGTCGTGAATAAATCGTAGACGTAATAACCGATTCCGAAGTATGCAACAAGCGCCAAAAGCAAAATCCCGCCCGCCACCCAATATAACCACCGCCAGCGATTTGAACCCGCAGTCCGTCCCGGTGTTTTCATGAGTGTCCCTCCCTTATTGCCAATCGCCGGTATGATATGTATTGACCGGGTGGTTGTCAAAGATGTTCCGGTAGTAGGTCAACTCGACTTTAACATACCTAAGATTTCAATCACTTTTTGTATAAACTTGTCTGCTGACTCAATAACTGCTTTAGCTCCAGATTGTGAGAACTCCGCATCATAATCGGCTGATTCACGGAGATTCATAGCATTAAGCAGGTCACGAACCGACTGAGCATCCAGTTTGCCTTCATCAACGAACAGGGCCCTTAAAGCTACAGCTAAACAGTAGTGGCTTTTCTCTCGGTAATCTTTTGAATAAACAAGGGCCCTGGCTGCGTGGAACATGGCGTAGTAAGCCTGGACGGTGGACCATTTATAGCGCTCATTCTCATAGCCTGCCTTAGCTTCAGACAGATCACTTTGGGCAACCGACAGCTCTTTGTTGACCAGCTTTTTCCCTGTGGCGAAAGGGATAATCTTTTTATTTTCAATACACTGCTTAAACTCCTGGTTCATTGGCAACCTTCTCCCACAATACTATGCCGCGCTCAACCTCTTCCATGAATGCACGCTCTGATACTCCTGATTCCAATAATTCCACCGGCGTCCTGATGACTGATTGAACCCGAATATTTTCATATCCCCTCGGGAACTTGAAATCGCTGATTATATTGTAGGCCTCTTTTTTTCGGCTTGACACAACAAATAAATCAAAGTCGCTTTCAGAGGTATCTGTCCCCATGGCGCAACTGCCATATAGCACTATACGATTTGAGATCTTCTTCAGCCTTTCCGATAATGGCTCGATTAACAGCATATTTATTATCTTCTTAAACGTGGTGATGGCAGCATCAGGGTGATCGATTGAATAAAAATACATTTTCCCCTTTTGCCTCCGCGTGATAACACCGGAAGAAAACAGCTCATTTAGTGCGCGGTTAGCTGAGCCCGAAGATATTCCAAGCCTGCGCGATATTTCCCTTTCGTAGAAATCCTGGTCGGGGAATTTTGCCAGCAGGCTTAACACCTTCTGGCTGTTAGTCGCAATTATGTATGGGTAAAGCATCTGTCATCGCTCAAAATATTAGTTATGTGCTCATTATAATGAGCAACAGTAGAGAAATCAACCGGTAATAAGATTACGGTAGCGACTTGTCTGTATTGTTTTGATCCGATGGAAAGGGATCGTTTCCTATGAAAACAGGCCGTTACCTGGGAGGGGGGCTGTCCGTCAGAAGGGTGGTGGCAGTGAGGGTGTTCCTTCCCCGGACGAAGGTCACGGAAATCTCATCACCTATCTTCGAATTGCGCAGCGCGCGCAACAGTTCGGGTGCAGTGTTCACCTGCTGGCCCTGGTACTTGATGATGACGTCCAACCTGCGCATCCCGGCTTTGGCCGCCGGGCTGCCGGGCTGAATCGTCGTCACAATTGCGCCGCGGTTGACCGCCAGCCCGTTGTAGTAGGCGACGTAGTCGTTCACCGTATAGAGCTCTACGCCCAGGAAGGGCCGTGTGACATAGCCCTTGTTGATCAGTTCCTGCAGTATTGGCAAAGCTGAATTGATGCTGATGGCGTAGCCCATGCCCTCCACGCCTACCTTGGCGATCTTGGCGCTGGTGATACCTATCACCTCGCCCTTCATGTTCAACAGGGGGCCGCCGCTGTTGCCTGCATTGATGGCCGCTGAAGTTTCGATCAGGTCGTAAAGCGACTCTTCCTCGTCTGAGGAGAGCGAGACCTGGAGGCCGCTGACAATGCCCTCCTTGGCCTTGGTGCCTTTGCCCAGGGGGTTGCCTATGGCTACCAGCCAGTCGCCCACCCGGAGTTTGCCTGAATCGCCGATGGTCAGAGCAGGCAGGTTGGGCAGGTCTACCTTGATAATGGCCAGGTCGGTCAGCGGGTCGCGGAAAACCTTGGCGGCGGCTGCCTCGTAGGTCCTGCCGTCCGCGAACTGGATGACAACCTTGCTGGCGCCCTCGACAACGTGGTTATTGGTGACGATGATCCCGGTTTTGTCGAGTATCCAGCCTGATCCCGCACCGGACTGCAGCATCGTCCTGCTGAACATGTCGTTGACTATCTGCTCTGTCGTGATGGTGACTACGCCCGGGTAGCCTTTTTCAACGACGTCTGCGATATTGGGAAGGGGCACCGAATTCTCCGCGGGACCCGGCGATTTCCAGCCGGGGTCAAGCGGCGCCACATTCTGGATGACCGGCTGTGCGACCGGCGCCGGCGCCGGCGCAGAAAGGGGCGTGGTGGAGAATTCAAAGCGGCAGGCGCTGAAAAGCAGCGTCACTGCAAGCAGGCAAGCCATTACGGCAGGAATTTTCATATTTGTTCACCTCGGTGTTGATCGCAATCGTGCTGGGATTTTAGCACAAGGTCATTTTATCAGGCAAAGATGAGGGAATTATTAGGAAAGGTGGAGAATGCAGCGGCGGGGCGTAATTCCCCGCCGCTGCACATGCTGATTACTTGGATTCTACGTAGTCGATCTTGGGAAGCTGCGAGAGCGCCTGATTCATCTTGTCCTCGGAATACCCGTCGGCCTCGAGTTTGCCTGACAGGTACTGCTCGTACGCGCCCAGGTCGAAGTGGCCGTGCCCGCTGAGACCGAAGACGATTGTCTTTTTCTCCCCGGACTCCTTGCATTTGAGGGCTTCGTCGATGGCAACCTTGATGGCGTGTGAGGGCTCAGGTGCGGGTATGATGCCCTCGGTGCGGGCGAACTTGATGGCGCTTTCGAAGATGGATTTCTGGTCGACCGCCCTGGCCTCGATCAGGCCGAGCTTGTAAAGGTGCGATACCAGCGGGGACATGCCGTGGTAGCGCAGCCCGCCGGCGTGGATGGGCGACGGTATGAAGGCGTGGCCCAGCGTGAACATCTTGGATATGGGGGCCATGCCGGCCACGTCGCCGTAGTCCCAGGCGTAAGGGCCCTTGGTCATGCTGGGGCATGAAGTGGGCTCAACGGCGATGATCTGTAGCTTCTTGCCTTTCATCTTGGCCGGCATGAAGGGGACGGCCAACCCGCCGAAGTTGCTGCCGCCTCCCACGCACCCGATGATGATGTCCGCTTCTTCGTCGGCCTTTTCAAGCTGCTTGATGGTTTCCAGCCCGATGATGGTCTGGTGCAGGATGACGTGGTTGAGCACGCTGCCCAGCGAGTAACAGGTGTCGTCGCGGCCGAGGGCGTCCTCTACCGCCTCGCTGATTGCGATGCCCAGGCTGCCGGGGGAATTGGGGTCCTCCGCCAGTATCTGCTTGCCGATATTGGTTTGCGTGCTGGGGCTGGCAATCACCGTGGCCCCCCAGGTCTCCATCATGATGCGGCGGTAAGGCTTCTGGTTGTAGCTGACCTTGACCATGTACACCTTGCATTCGAGGTCCATGTACTGGCAGGCCAATGAAAGCGCGCAGCCCCACTGGCCGGCGCCCGTCTCAGTGGCCAGCCTCTTGATGCCGGCCTTCTTGTTGTAGTAGGCCTGGGCGATGGCAGTGTTGAGCTTGTGGCTGCCTGCCGGGCTTACCCCCTCGTACTTGTAGAATATTTTAGCCGGTGTGTCCAGGAGCTTTTCCAGTCGGTAGGCGCGGTGGAGCGGCGTCGGGCGGTACATCTTGTACACGTCCTGTATCTCCTCCGGTATCTCGATGTGGCGTTCCTTGCTGAATTCCTGGTCGTTCAGGGCAGCCGGGAAAAGCGGTGGGGGAAGTATGGTCGGCTCGTGTGTCTGCGGGTGCAGCAATGGAGGCAGCGGCTTGGGCAGGTCGGGCAGTATGTTGTACCACGATGTCGGCATATCCTTTTCTTTCAAAGTTATCTTGGTCAGATTTTTGGACATTTCAATTGTCTCCTTTTATATTTATTCTTACGCACGGGGCTTTTGTTTAAACAAATTCATAAGGCCCGGCCGGGCCACATATTAGGATTCATAACTGGTTACCTCCCTAAAATAAAATAGCCCCTCGCCTAAGGGGCGAGAGGCTTAGCTTCGCGGTGCCACCCTTGTTAGTTCATCGCTGAACCATCTTTAGCAGGTACGGCCGTGTCAGCGGCGATACCCTGGATTGTGATAACGCTATCCCTGCGTCAAAGCCTACTTGAACTCAAGTTCGTTCGGTTTGCGGCTCCCGGGCCCATTCAATTCCCGCTCCGGCGCCAGCTCTCACCTTGCCTGGCTCTCTGTGGCCATCGCTGCGGAACCTACTATTCCCGTTCACAGCCTTTAAAATATTCGATTGCTAACATAATAAACAAAATACTGATTGTCTGTCAATTCGTCATTGCGGGCCCTCTTCTCATCGTCATCGCGAGCGTAGCGTGGCGATCTTGTGCCACCGCAATCACGTACAAGATTGCCGCGTCGCCTTCGGCTCCTCGCAATGACGTGTTTAAATCGGCCCTCGCAATGACCGGTGATTATGCCTTCTTGCCAACCAGGAAATCGTTGATCGAGGCGGCCGCCCTTTTACCGGCGCCCATGGCACTGATTACCGTGGCTGCGCCTGTCACAACATCGCCGCCGGCCCAGACACGGTCCTTGACCGTTTTGCCAGATTGCTCGTCGGCCACGACAGTGCCCCACTTGGTGATATCCAGGCCCACGGTGGTGGCCGGGATAAGCGGGTTGGGCGTGGTACCGAGCGCGACCACTACCACGTCGACATCCATCATGAATTCGCTGCCCTCTTTGGTCACGGGGCGCCTCCTGCCGCTGGCATCGGGCTCACCCAGTTCCATTTCGTAACATTCCATGCTTTTGACCCAGCCCTTATCGTCGCCGACGATCTGCTTGGGGTTGGTTAGCAGCTTAAAAACGATCCCTTCCTCTTCGGCATTCTCTGCTTCTTCGTGGCGGGCGGGCATCTCGGCGCGCGACCTGCGGTAAACGATGTACACCTTTTCGGCCCCCAGCCTCAGTGCACAGCGCGCGCTGTCCATGGCAACGTTGCCTCCGCCGATCACCGCCACCTTTTTTCCCACCTTGATGGGCGTATCATATTCGGGGAAGAGGTAGGCCTTCATCAGGTTGACCCGTGTCAGGAACTCGTTGGCCGAGTAAACGCCGTTGAGGTTTTCACCCGGTATGCTCATGAACATGGGGAGCCCGGCGCCGGTGCCAAGGAAAACCGCGTCGTAATCCTTGTCCAGCAGCTCGTCCACCGTGGCCAGCTTGCCCATAACGGAGTCCAGCTGAACGTCCACCCCCAGCGATTTCACAAAATCAACTTCCGACTGCACTATGGTTTTGGGCAGCCTGAATTCGGGGATGCCGTACATCAGCACGCCGCCGGCCGTGTGCAGGGCCTCGTAAATAGTGACCTTGTGCCCCAGCCTGGCCAGGTCGGCGGCGCAGGTCAGTCCGGCCGGCCCGGAGCCTATGACCGCCACCCTTTTGCCCGTGGGCGGCGGAAGTTCAACCTTTGTTTCCTTCTTGTGGGCCAGGTCCCAGTCGGCAACATACCTCTCCAGCCTGCCGATGGCTATAGGTGCACCCTTCTTGCCCAGCGAGCACACCTCCTCGCACTGTGTCTCCTGCGGGCACACCCTGCCGCAGATGCCGGGCAGCGCGTTCTTGCCCTTGAGTATCTTGACCGATTCCTCCATCTGGTTGTCGCGTATGGCCTTGATAAACTCGGGTATATCCACATTTACCGGGCAGCCGGGCACGCAGGGGCGCTTGGGGCACTGTATGCAGCGTGTGGCCTCCTGCAGTGCCATTTCATCGCTATAGCCCAGGGCCACTTCGCTGTAGTTGTGCGCGCGCACTGCGGGGTCCTGGCGGGGCATATCCACCCGGTTGAGGTTGATCTTTGATTTCGGTTTATCTTCCAACTTCGGCCTCCCTTAAGATTTGCCGCACTGGCAAGCTTCCCATTTATCCAGGGAGCCTTTTTCTTCCTTGAGGTAGACCTTCTGCCTGTCGAAGGCTATATTCCAGTCCACCAGGTGGCCGTCGAAATCGGGGCCGTCCACGCAGGCGAACTTGGTGGCACCTCCCACCGAGACGCGGCAGCAGCCGCACATGCCGGTCCCGTCTACCATGATGGAGTTGAGGCTCACAATAGTCGGAACGTTGAAAGGCTTTGTCGTGAGCGAGCAGAACTTCATCATCACCGCCGGCCCGATGGCTATGACACGGTCGATCTTGCCCTGCTCCAGCTTCTCCTTGAGAGGCTCGGTCACCAGCCCTTTGCGGGCGTACGAGCCGTCATCCGTAGTTACGATCAGCTCGTCGCTGACACTTTTCATGTGGTCTTCCCAGAAGAGTAAATCTTTGTTCCGCGCACCTATGATCGATATTACCCTGTTGCCGGCTTCCTTTAACGACCTTGCTATGGGGTAAATGGGGGCGATGCCGACGCCGCCGCCCACGCAGATGACGGTGCCGAATTTCTCGATGTCGGATGGCAGGCCCAGCGGGCCCACCAGGTTTTGAATGCTGTCTCCCGCCTTCATCTTGCCCAGCTTGCGGGTGGAAGTGCCGACCTCCATGGCCACCAGGGTGACCGTCCCATCTTTCGCGTCCCAGTCGGCCAGGGTCAGCGGTATGCGTTCGCCTGCCTCGTCGACGCGTATGATCACGAATTGCCCTGCGCGGGCCTTTTTGGCTATGGCCGGGGCCTCGACCCTGAAAAGGTCGATCACCGGCGTCAGCTTCTCGTCGCCTACAATTTTAAACATTCATACCTCCCCTCAGGCAGATTTGACCCTCACCGGCGGCGCCATGGGGTGCGATAATTTCAGCCTGTAATGGCACTTGTAGCACCGCTTGGCCTCGTCCACGGCCGCATTTTCACTGTATCCCAGTTCAACCTCGTCGAAGCTGCCTGTACATTTGGCCTTCTCCAGCTCCGGCATGGCGGGGTGCTTTTTCTGGGAGAAGCCCGCTTCCTCGCCGAACCAGGGCTCCATCTCCTCTACGGGCGCCAGGGCCTCTTCGATCTGGCCCCTGCCTCCCAAATATTTATCTATAGATGACGCAGCCAGCCTGCCCTGGGCGATGGCGCCGATTACGGAGGCCGGGCCCGTCATGATATCGCCCCCGGCGAATACGCCCTTGCGGCTGGTTTCAAGCGTCTTGTCGTTGGCCTTGATGTTGCCGCGGTTTACGGCCACGTCGAATTTGGCCGGGATGTCGGATGCCTGCCCGATGCCGGCTATGATGTTGTCGTACTCCTCGGTGTACTCGCTGCCGGGTATGCGCACCGGGCTCCTGCGGCCGCTGGCGTCGGGGTCGCCCAGCTTCATCTTGATGCATTCCATAGATAGTCGGCCGTCCTTCTGCGTGATCTTGTTGGGGGCGGCCAGGAAGATGATCTTGATACCCTCGTGTATGGCCGCTTCCACCTCTTCGGCCGCTGCTGGCATCTCGGCCCTGGTGCGGCGGTAAAGTATGGTGACGTCGCTCGAGCCGACGCGCAGCGCCACGCGGGCACAGTCGATGGCGGAGTTGCCGCCGCCGATGATGGAGACCTTCTTGCCTATCTTGAACTCCTGTCCCAGTGCCACGGTGCGCAGGAAATCCACGCCGTCCAGCACGCCGGGCAGGTCCTCACCCTCAGCGCCCATCTTGGAGCCCTTGTGGTCGCCGATGCCGATGAACACGGCGTTGAAGCCCTGCTGCTGCAGTTCGTCTATGGACTCTATCCTCTGGTTGACCTTGATCTCAACGCCAACCTTTTTAATCTCATCTATCTCCGCGTCGAGCAGTTCCCGCGGCAGCCTGTAGGAGGGGATGCCCACGCGCATCATGCCGCCCGTCTGGGGAAGGGCCTCGAACACGGTCACGGCGTGGCCCAGCTTGGCCAGGTAGAAGGCGGCGGTCAGGCCGGCGGGTCCGGAGCCTATCACGGCCACCTTTTTGCCCGTGGGCGGCAGCACCTTGTTGTTCTTCTTCCAGAGTTCGTTGTCGTGGTCGGCCGCGTAGCGCTTGAGGAACTTGATGCAGATGGGGTCGTTCAGCTTCCCGCGGCGGCAGGCCTGCTCGCAGGGGTGTATGCACACGCGCCCCAGCGAACCCGGGAACGGTACCTTTTCCCTCACCACCGCCAGTGCCTCGGGGTACTTGCCGCGGGCGATGTAATTGATGTAGCGCGGGATATCGATATGCGCCGGGCACGCGTAGCTGCAGGGCACGACGTAGCCTTCCCACTCCGCGATGGCGCGGTACCTGGCCTGCTTGTCAACCAGCGCTCCCACCGGGCATACCTCCACGCAGGTGAAGCAGTATTTGCAGCCGGACTCGTTGTAGGTTGCTTTAACCGGGCCGGCCACCTTGAATCCGTCTATCTCCTTGAAGTCGAGGGCCTTGATGCCCCGCAGGTCGCGGCAGGCCCTGACGCAGCGGCCGCAGGCGATGCACAGGTTGTAATCGAGGTCGAAATATGGGTTGTCCCTCTGCACCGGCAGGTTCCTGTATTTGTAGGCTATGTCCTCATTCCCCATATCCAGGAAGTCCACCACCTGCTGCAGCTCGCAGTGCCCGTTCTCGGGACAGGTGACACACCTCTCGGTCACCTCGACATTGCGCAGGCAGACGTCGAACGGTTTGCAGCGCTCGCGCCGCCAGCAGGTGAGGCAGGCGTTGGGGTGTTGTCCCAGTATCTTCTCCAGCACCTGCTTCTGCTTTTGCCTCGTGGCGGCGGTATCCGTACGGACAGACATGTTTTCTGAAACTTTGGTACAGCAGGCCTGGGCGAATTCGGACTGGCCTTCTATTTCCACCGCGCAGAGTCCGCACCCTTCCGAGCAGTTGCCGGAAGAGCATGCAGGCTTGAGGTCGGGGTGGTAGCAGAGTGTGGGAATATATACCCCTGCCCTGTTGGCCGCCTCCAGCACGGTGCTTTCACTGTCAGCGGTTACTGATTTTCCATCGATGGTGAGATTTAATTTTGCCATGATGTGTTAACCTCCGAAAATGTCAGGCTAAGATCCCGGGGACAGGTGTGCCGGGTGCATAAACATGTAAAACAACAAGAAATGGTCAAATCGATTTGATAATCTATCAGAAACTGGCTTCAAAATCAAGCTTCAGGATGCTCAGCTATACGCTGGTAAGTATCATTGGAAACGAAGCAATCCTGCCTGGTGCCTGGCAAAAATATAGGGCGGGCCGAGGGGCCCGCCCTATTATATAGTATCGTTTAGTAGTAGCTCTGCCTGCGCCGGATGTAGATGATACCCAGCGCAATACCCGAGAGCACCAGCGCGGCGCTGATGAAAAGAATCATATTGGGGTCGACCCCCTGTTCGACGGTGAAGCTGCCGGCCTGCGTGCCTCCCACGTAAACCGTGTAGGTGCCCGGTTCATTGCGGCTAAGTGTGAAGGAAACCGGTCTGTTGGAGCCGCTGTTGACCGTCACACCCTGCGTAGTTTCTTCCTGCCCGTTTACGTAAACCTTGACCGCCGACGTGGCGTTGACCGTGCCTTTATTGGCCAGGTTGGCCGTGATGGTGACTGTCTCGCCCGGGGCCACCTTTGTGGCGGAGACCGTGGCGCTCTGCACCACGATATTGGGCATGCTCACCGGGGACATCCCCTGGTTGGCCTGTCCGGTAGATCCGCCCGAGCCGCCAGATCCGCCGCCTCCGCCGTGCGACTGCGAGCCGCTGACGAGGGCCGGGTTGGGTTTGACCATGAAGCTGCCGCCATTCCCTGAGCCCTGCGGGGTGGTGACCGTAACGCTCCTGGCGCCCATGACCGCCCCCGGGGCGATGGTGAGAGAGGCATTGATCTGTGTGGGACTGGCCACCGTGAAGGTAACCGTGATGCCCGTTCCGAAGCTGACCGAAGTGGCGCCCGTGAAGTTTGTGCCGGTGATGGTCACGACCATCGTCTCGCTCCACATGCCGGAGTTGGGATTGATGGAGGTGATGGTGGGAGCTGTCGGCGTCGGTGGGATTTCGGATTGTAGTTCGAAGGCGCCTACGTCCCAGCCGCCCAGCGCGGGACGAGGGTAACCGATGCCACGCTGGTCGGTGGGGGGGCCATCCACCGCATAGTTGAAGAAGGGGCTGGTGGTGCTTATGGCGCAGGTGTAGGTTGGCCCGCCATTGTCCGCCAAATCCCCCAAATCCCCAGGTAACAGGGGCTGCGAGTTCTTATCGGTGGCATTGTCAAAACAGATAATGCCATTGGTCGTACAGATATTATGTCCGTTTGACACGAATTCATAGAAGTCGCCCGCGGCGATGTCATCAGGGTTGCCCGCACCTGCGGTGTTGTTGGCCAGTATAGTGTTCTTGAATACGCCTGTGAATGCGCCTACCTCGAAGAAGCCGCCGCCCGTGCCGTCCGTGCCGGCGTCGTTTTCGGCAACGGTGCAGTTGAGCAACTCTGCATGGCCGGCGTTGTAAATGCCGCCGCCACCTCTGTAAGAAGGTGACCCCGGCGGTGAGCCTGTTGCCCAAATAATGTTATTGCCGTAAATTGTGCAATTGGTTAGCTGCAGCGGATCAGAGTCATTAAATATGCCGCCACCATCGCCATTTATGGCGGTGTTCCCGCTGATTGTGCAGTTGGAGATTGTGACACCGTCGTTGTCTTCGCTGTAAATCCCACCACCGGCATAGGGGTACTCAGGATTTGCGGCAGTGTTCCCGCTGATTGTGCAGTTGGAGATTGTGACATTGCCGTTGTCCGCGATTAAAATGCCGCCGCCGCGGCCATCGTAATTTTCTTCGTCATTGAGGTTGGTTGTGGAATTATTCCTGATTGTACACCCGAGCAGGGAAACATCGCCGGCATTTTCAATATAGACTCCGCCGCCCCCGAATTCGGCCTTATTGTCCTCTATGACGCAGTCCTGGACGGTGGTAACGCCACCTGACTCAATGTACAGGCCTCCGCCCCAACAATACACCCCGTCGGCGTTGGTCAGCGTGAACCCGCTTACGCTGACAGCGCCACCGTGCAATCCGGCCCCATCAAATATATCGAGGATGGTGTCATCCCAGGAGACTTTAGGCTCGCTGTCATCGATAATGGGGTTGGCCACGCCTGCACGCTTTGTCAATACGAGCGGCTTGGTTATATTGATATTGTTATAACCCCATTCGCATATATCAAAGTGATTCTCCTCTTTGTAGGTGCCTTCTGCCACGGTGACCGTCGTGCTCGGGTCGGCGAGGTTGACGGCGGCGTATATATGCCTCTTGGCTGTGGCCCAGGAGAAGCCGTCGCCGTTATCGTTTGGTCTATTGCAGTCCACGTACATGTCGGGGCCGCGGTACTGGTATGCCCCCATATCGTAATTGCCATCATATGGTCGCGCAATGCCTCGCTGGTCGGTGGATAAGCTCGTGACCGAGCCGGTTCCCCTGGCCTGGCTTTCCTTACCAATGGCGCAGGTCGGGGTAAGCCCCCCGTTGTCCGCCAGATAATAGAGCATCGGGTCACCACCCATCTTATTGCCGGTGCCGGGTGTGTTAAACGTCTCAGTTGTCGTATACAGGCTATAGTCTGATGTGATGCTAGTATTCGCTGCCTCCCACCACAGGTTGTCACCAGCAGTTTGCGCATCGTTTTCGAAGACGCAGTTGTTTATGATAGTAGTCACGTTAGTGCCAGCTTGGTAAAGGCCACCGCCAGAATAATCAGCTTCGTTGTTGAAAAAAGTGCAGCCTGTCATGGTCAGGTTAACGGTTTTAGAGCCACCCTTTATCCCGATGGCGCCGCCGTTGCCGTATTCCGCCTTGTTATCGGTAAATGTGCAGTTTTTGAGGGATAAATCGCTTGAATAAGACTCGTTATCGATAAAAAGGCCTCCCCCTGCCCCTTCACCAGGCCAAAGCGGGAAATAAGAATAACTCCGATTGGAACTCAGTGTACACCTTTCCATGTTAAGCTTGCCGCCGGTCAGGTAAACGCCGCCCCCGAATCTACTGCGCGACTCAGAATTATAGTAGGCCTCTCCCCTTTCGATATAACAGTCTGTCATCGTCACGTCGGATTGCGCAGCCGAGATGCATCCGCCTTTCTGTTGTGTAGTACAATCGCCAACGTAACAGCGCGTCATAACAAGGGTGCTTCCCTGCCCGGAATATACACCTCCGCCCCTAGAAGGAACGTTGAAACCCCATATTGCGCAGTCTGTGACTGTGACATCGCATAAAGCAGGGTGTTCCATATCAATATTAGCCATATGGATACCCTGACCAGAACCATGGTATGGTTCTGAATCATTCATGGTCTCATCGTTGCCCCAGAGCACCAACCCGGTCAGGTTGACCTTCAGATTCTCTCGGATTGAAATGACCGGATAATCATGGCTACTGTAAGTGAGCCAGGGCGCCTCCGTGCCGTAGTATTGGAGCGTGATGTTTTCTGTTATTACTAAATTTTCCGCATACGAAACGTAATAAGGCCAGGTCGCCTGGGTGCCCATCGAGGCTATATTGATGGTGTCGCGTGGATTTACACCACTGGCGGCAAGGGCAAACCCGATGCTCTTAAATGCCAGGATGCCCGGTCCTTTGCCCTGTGTAATATTATCGGTGTCAGTACCCAGTTTACCGTCCACGTACCAGTTGCTACCCGCTCCATTCCCGGCGTCCTTCATAGTGCCCTGGGACAGGTTGAAGAACGGGAAATGGGGCGTACGGTTCTCCGAAACCCCTTGGTTACCCGAGGGCCTGACCGTCAGGTTGTTCGGGGCCTGACCGGATTGAAGCGTCGTTGTGGCGGCCGCAGCCGGTGTTGGGCCCAGCGCAACCACTCCCGTGCCCAGGGCCAATACCAGTGCCATAATTACCGAAAAGTACTTCCAGGCTGCAAGTTTCATCGTTCGTTCTCTCCCTTTCGTTATAATAACAAGTTCCTTTCAGTAATCCGCTTTCGCGTCGCCGGTAGAGTGACCAGATATGCCATAACGTCTTGCAACAACCACCAGTACAGCAGATCAAACACGATATCATAACAGTGTATCCCAACCCGCGTCAACAAGCATATGAGATGATATTAGGATACTCAGCTACAGTGCGCCCCGGACCGCCTAACCCCCAGGACTTTGGTCAAACACCCTGTGCTATAATAGGCATCCTTTGGCACGTTATTGAAGCTGGCTGCGTACACCATGCAACGGAAAAAAGACAGGCTCATTTTCGGGTTAAACCCCAATATCTTCTGGCTGGGCGCCGTGAGCTTCCTCACGGACGTGAGCAGCGAACTCATCTTCACGCTGCTGCCACTTTTCCTGGCCAATGTCCTGCAGACCGGCACCGTGATCATCGGCCTTATCGAGGGCGTGGCCGAGAGCACGGCATCGCTGTTAAAAATCGCCAGCGGGTGGTTCAGCGATAAACTTGGCAACCGAAAAAATTTATCGTTCATCGGTTACGCGCTATCCACCCTGGCCAAGCCTTTCATGCTTATCGCCAGTACCTGGGGACCGGTCCTGGCCATCAGGTTTGCCGACAGGTTCGGCAAGGGCATACGCAGCGCGCCCCGGGATGCGCTGGTGGCCGATTCCTGCGACGCCGATGAGAGGGGCAAGGCCTTCGGCTTTCACCGTGCCATGGACACGTCCGGCGCTGCCCTGGGACTGGTTGCCGCCGCCCTGGTCATATTCCTGCTGCAGGGCAATATACTGGCCCTGCAGGCGGACACCTACCGCTGGCTGGTCATCTGGGGCACCATCCCGGCATTTATTGCCCTCTTTTTCTTCATATTTATCCACGAGCCGCCCAGCCAGCAGGTTTGCACAGTGTCCCCTGCCGGTATGCCGGGTATTGACGCGGGCGCGGCGGTGCCTTCGTCCGCCTTCAGCGGTAGGTTCAAGATATTTTTAGTCATCGTGTTCCTGTTCACGCTGGGCAATTCCAGCGACGCATTTCTCATACTGAGGGCGCAGGATCTGGGCAACAACGTCTTCTATATCGTCCTCATGCTCATCGTGTTTAATGCCGTTTACGCGCTTGTCTCCATACCTGCAGGCATGCTCTCCGACAGGCTTGGCAGGAAGAAGATTATTGTGCTGGGCTGGAGCGTATATGCGCTGGTCTACCTGGGGTTTGCGTATTTCAACCAGGGCTGGATGGTGTGGGCGCTGTGGGCGCTGTACGGTGTTTACTACGGTCTGGCCGAGGGTGTAGTCAGGGCACTGGTGGTCGACATCGTGCCCGGGGGTAGGCGCGGGACTGCTTTCGGGGCCTACCACGGCGTGGTCGGCATAACCCTGCTGCCTGCCAGTCTCATAGCGGGATGCCTCTGGCAGGCAGTCAGCCCGGCCGCGCCCTTTTATTTCGGCGCCGTGATGGCCGTACTGGCAGTAATAGGGTTGATCGTATTTATCCGGGAATAAACATTTGTAGGGGCGTACCTTCAGGTGCGCCCGGACATAATATCGTCATTGCGAGCCCGAAGGGCGTGGCAATCTTGTGTACCCGCAGTCACGCACAGGATTGCCGCGTCGCCTACGGCTCCTCGCAATGACCGGTGAAAA
>Ga0247840_10007843_pt1 | contig 14638 bp, 12 predicted proteins | sample LaCruzMarch2015__FD_192404 | JGI IMG/M metagenome (GOLD analysis project Ga0247840, IMG submission 192404) | Freshwater microbial communities from meromictic Lake La Cruz, Castile-La Mancha, Spain - LaCruzMarch2015_17m | ecosystem: Environmental > Aquatic > Freshwater > Lake | place: Spain...
ATCCTGATTGAACAGCGCTGGACGAGGCCCCACAAAACTCATATCTCCAATCAAAATACTCCATAGTTGTGGCAATTCATCTAGGCTAGATTTCCGCAAAAATGAACCCACTGGAGTTAAGTATTGACCAGAACCAGAAAGCAGGTGAGTAGCTACGGCGGGAGTACCTACTTGCATGGTGCGAAATTTAGGCATCTTGAAAATTATATTTTGTCTACCCATGCGATCGGACCAATAGAGGGCCGGGCCTTTGGATGCTAATTTCACAAGCAGCGCAACCGAAATAATAAGCGGGGAAAATATTACCAGCGCCAAAAAACTCATTAAAAGATCAAATAGCCGCTTCATTATGTTTGCAAAAGAGTATAAAAGTGTTTAACCACGATCCAATAAGACGAGTGCGATGACCTCCCGAAATCCTGGAAAACTCTTAGCAATAAAACCATATAGCCCCTTAAATAAACGGCTGTCACGGCCAATTGGATTAATGACATTGATCATAATTTAGACTATTTTTAAAGGAAGGATTCTGCTCAATAGATCGCGAAAAGCCCTCTTCAATCGAAAAAGGTGGGGACCAGCCTAATAATTTTCTAGCCTTAGAAGAGTCAATTTGAAGATTGTCACAAAGTTTATTGACCGCTCCATGAACTCCAACACACTTGGCTAACATCCTTAGGGGCCCAAGTGGCACCGGCAATAAAAATGGTCGTATTTTCATGGCATTAGATAAATTACGTATGATTTCCCCAATAGACAAATCCTCGCCATCACTAATTAAAAAGATTTGATTTGCAGCCCTAGGATTTATAGCTGCTTGAAAAATAAAATCTGCTAAATTTTCTACAAATATCATACTGCGCAGATTTTTAATAGCCCCAAAAGGCAAGGGCACTCTGCTGCTAATTGCCTTAATTAATAGCGCAAAGTTTCCAGGGGCAGAATACCCGTAAACAAGAGGAGGGCGTATGATCACGACATCCATCCCAGTAGATCTTGAGATTTCAAAGAGAGCATTTTCAGCCTCAAGCTTCGAAAGGGCATAGTAATTATGCGGGTTAGGCAGATCATCCTCAGAAAAAGGGTGATTTTCAATTGAAGCTACACCATTCACACCTATTGAACTTAAAAAAATAAACTTCTTTACGCCTAACTTAGCAGCCTGACGTGCCAAGTTCATAGTGCCATCTCTATTTATCACCCTAAAAATTTCGAGGGGCTTTAAATTTGCCTCCCTTAAAATATGAGCTCGACCAGCGCAGTGCACCACCACATCAACCTCGTTTAAAGCTTCGGACCAATCAGTATCAGCACTTAGGCCACTAGTTATGCAGCGCTCAATATCATCAGCCACACTATTACCAGGATCTGCTCTAGATGAAATTCGAGTTACAACACCTTGGGAAGCAAAGTAGCGAGCAACAGATGAGCCAATAAAACCTTTCCCACCAGTAATTAGCACCCGAATCATTTAGTCGAGGGTGGACGCAAAGGATTAACGATGGCAAGCAAAAGGCAAGAAATAAAAAACATCATACGATCAATAATTTTTCTCCTACAAGCAAAACATTGAAAAGACAACCAAACATAGCCAAGTCGGCCACCAAGCAACCCTCGTTGAATTATATCGGCAGAGTTAGCACCTATTAAATTAGCAATTAGTAAAGATTGGCCAATTCCATAGCCATTTAAAATTTTTTTTAATCTCAATACAAATGAACGCCAGCCAAAATTTACTCCCAGTTGATTGTTAGAGTGCTGCCGATACTCAATACTGTAGCTGTCATCAATTATCCATAAATACCCATGAAACCTAGCATATGCATAAATAAGCCAATCATGAAATTCAACTTCATAAAGATCCTTTCCTGATTGCAATATAAACTGCTTTAGGGCTAGACAAAGATCGGGCCCAATGACGTAAGTGCATCCAGGCCCAGCTGATTCAAAGATAAAATCCCATCGACGCTGTGGGTATGATTTTTTGACGGGCAGCCTAAATCCATCGGGCCAAAATGCAATGAAATTGGAGGAGTAACCCTGAGCGCGACCAGAAGTCAAAACATGATGAGCTCTGATTAATTTATCAACAGTCCAGACATCGTCTTGATCTGCAAAACTAACATAATCAAAGGATGAAAAATCTACATTGGAAATAAGATGATAAAAATTAGGGCCTGCTCCGCCGAAATGAAAGCCAAAAGGCAATAATGTTATACGTGGCTCATGAGATGAAAATCCAATAAGAAATTCCTCCGTCCCGTCAGATGATTGATCAACGCTAATAAAAATTTGAACTGAGACATTATCCTGGACAAGGATGGAATCAATTTGAGCACGAATAAAGTCTAGGCCATTAAATGCAGCCAATAAAACAGCAAACCTAGGAAGTATATTCATGATGCATAAACCATTAAGAAACAAAGCTACTTAGCACACCATCAAGTTCATTTTGAAATCTAAAAATAGAAAAATCAAATCCGATATCAACAAATATTGGGGATGAATCTAATGTTGAAATTGAATTAATAGCCATGGTAAGGGAACCAATAAAACGAACATCAACAAGAGTTATAAGAGGATTTTTAATTTCACGAAAAACAGGAATATCAGATGCAATAACCCTCTTACACATCAAAGATGATTCAATTAATGGCAAACCAAAACCTTCATATTTTGAGGGAAAAATAAGACAATGCATATTTTTATATAGTAAGGATAGCTCAATATCCGTAACTGGGCCAATACCTACAATACGACTATCAATATCATTAAAAATATGATTTCCAGCGATAATTAGCTTATAGGATGAGTTAGAGCTCTTAAACTCATTAATTAGGTAATCTAAATTTTTATGGGGTCTATTATTACCAACATATAGGAAATAACCATTCTCAATAATATTAAATTTATTAAAGAATTTATCCAAAGTAAAGTTATCAACATTAGGGCTATTAACTGAAACAACAGGATAAATAACAATAGATTTTAAATTAAGCCACGTTAGCAAATCTGATGCTGTTGTTGCTGAAATGGAAATTATTAGATCTGATGATTTGAGTGTAAGCCTAACTATTAAATCAAAATAAATCCGAGCTAAAATATTTTTAAGCCAATTATTACCAAAAAAACCAGGAATAAATCTATACATCAAATCAGGCAAAGTCGTAATCACAATCAAATTCTTAATCTTAAAAAATAGACCAGAATAGAATGGTGTATGAAGTAAATCAACATTTAAACTAATTATAAATTTTCTAAAAAAAAGAAAATGAAGTAAATTGAATGGCTTAAGGTCAGTTCTTATAAAAAAAATATCATAATTACAATCAAAATCATTATTAACAATTCCAATTACATTATCATTGCCATAGCGTAAGCAATAATAATCTATTAAATCCAAAGTAAGACTTGATATTCCCGTAGGCTTTTTGCTAAGGAGACGACAATCAATACAAATTTTCATGGAATATGGTTAGGTAATTTACACCTAGTCACTACAAAGCGATTCATATGCATTAACAATAGATTTCCAACTGCTAAAATTGCCCTTATAAAAATTGCTACGCAAGCTCTCCTGAACAATCTTTAATTCATCAAGGCTGGATTGCAAGAGATGCAAAATTATAGCTGGAGCGTTGTCGAGATTGGCCTCAATAAAAGATCCCGAGAGAGATGGGGATGTGAAAGGTCCTCTATACGAAACAACAATACATCCGCAAAGAATCGCAGCCAAAAAAGAACCCCTTCTCTCAGAAATACCGTCTGGATAAGGCAAAAAAGAAATTTTTGAATCATTCAGTAATGAAGAAACCTCAATCTCGGTTAAATTAATCCTACAATTGATATTACATTCTTCTAAATTAGATTTGATAGATTGATAGAAAGACTCATACCCATTCGGCACTTGGCCTGCAATTACGACATTGAGATTATATTTACATAAAATTTTTGAAACAAAAAGAAAATCTTCTAGACCTTTATTTGGCCTAATATGACCGAAATAAATTAAATCTATTTTTCGCTGGCATATATCATTAACAAGATCCGGCTGAGTTATATTGGAAAATATTGGGATTACTGAGGACTTAGATAAAATAAATGGGCGAACCCTACCCAATAATAATCTTTCAAAATCAGTAGTGAAGATAATATGATTAGAAAATGTTAAAAAATTTATTATAAAAAATTTACCTTTATTAGATATTGAAGAAAACTCATGTAAAACCGAAATAAACCTTATCCTAGAAAATATAGAAGAATAAAAACATAAAATGAATGGAACAATAGACCAGCCATAACCATTAGATGGATATTGTAAAAAAATAGTTTTAGGTCTTAATTGTTTTATTTGGTAGATAATTTTAAATGTATATATTAAACTCCAAGAATTCGCAACATACGAACACCAAAAAGAAGAATTAGAGTTATCTAATATTTTTTGAGAGTAATCGCCAACACCGCATATTCCAGGCGGAAATGTTCCTGCTATTAAGCAAATTCGATTATTCAAAATAATATACTTTTATAAGGAAAAAACAGTTCTGGATAAATCGATAAGGAAGAGTTATATGATAATGTACCATTTATTGCTATATAAGGGAATATAAATATTTTTTCATTTTTTGAAAAATATGACCAGACCCTTGAAATAATAAGTATTTCAACAATTAAAAAGTAAATAGAAAGCACTTGTAATAATGGGGCACCAATAAATAAACAATATAGAATAACTCCAAAAATATAGATTTTTAACAAGTAAATACTAAGTAAATCTCTATTTTTTTTTACCCCATAAAAAAAGATAGAGAGCATTATCATTCTCTTGCAAATTGATAAAAAGGATTGAAAAAATGGATCAATTGCATCCGGAGTTTGGTCTAAATATATACCCTCTGAATAATCTGAAATTGTGGTGAGTATGCTAAAATTTGGATTAATATGACTTAAGCTACTTATAGCCGACATAAGCAAGCCATGAAACCCAAAATATCCAAATCCAATAGAGACAAATATTGCACAAAAAACAAACCAAATATTTAAATTGAGACGATTAAAAAGTCGATTTAGGAGTAATATTGGCGCAACTACAATAACAGTTTTATGTTGAAAAAACGCAAATAAATATATAGATAATCTATATATTATTTTTTTATTGTAAAAAGAAAATATATATAAAAGTAAAATGCATGAAATTGCAATTGATCTTCTGTTGCTCCCTATAAAGTGTATAGGTATATAATTCGTTAGAAAAATAAACAATCCTATTGCTGGATAATTTCCATATTTTAACAATATAAAGAATATCAAACACGAAGATAAAACTGTATTGACAATTAGATAAAAACTATAATCATTATAAATATATTTAGAAAATATATTTAATAATACATAACCTAAATCAAAATGATAAATATCAAATAAACTGGAATTTATATCTACAATATTATATAGGTCAAAGTAAGTATCCCAATCAGTACCAACTTCCCACCTGAGGGAAATCATACCAAATATTAAAAACATAATTAAGCTTGTAAAAAAAATCCTTAATCTACAGCTTACTCCCATAACCTCAATTACTACAGCAAGCAGGGAAAAAATATATAAATACGTATATATACTATTATTTGCTAACATGAAGAGCGTTTATTCTATTAATTGAGATCATTAAAAGAGCTATCAATAAGATGTAGTTGAGCTTCTGCCCTAGAATATGGTCTCATAAATTTGAGTAGAATAATGTAATTATCTATACCAACTATAATTTTTATTAAACGCATAAATCTATTAATTAGTTTTAATTTAGATGCTAATCCTTTGTAATTATTTTTAGTTAACTTATCTAGAGATGACGTTTTTTTAGAGCGGGATAATAGTGAACTTTTGTGCAATGATAAATAATATTCACCATATAATGAGTCAAATGGTTTAGTATAATTAATACCTTGATCTATAAGGGCTCTATATAGTCGTCTATGAAATGATAATATAGCTATCCCATTGGTAAAACTTGAGAACCTGTATTTTAAATCTAAGAATTTAATGATTAAATTTTTATTTTCACTTAATTTCTTCATATACATATTCAGAAAAATATTTAAATCGTCATACAAATTTAACCCCGGAATATTATTCTGTGAAATACTACCCTCACAAAAACCCTTATAGTCAAAGCCTGAAAAATGTATGAATAAAAGCTTATCCATTCTAATGTCAACATTCTCAGTAAAACCATCAACCATTTCTCTCTTTACTACGGAATACTTATTATCACTTGATTCTATTATTTTTCTTTCATGGAAATTCCACGGCGCAAGATTTGCTCCCATCCCCCTAAAGTAATGTACATCTTCAGCATTAAATAATGAAGGAATAAAATCCATCCACTTCTGGTCTGTAAAAAGTGAATTATGATTATCAATGTAACATTGATTCTCAAGTCTCTGAGACCACCAAGCTAGTAAATCTCTTCCAACTTTTGTATTAGAGACACCAATAAAACCTAAATTAAAAATACCGGTAGCCAGTAAGCCACTATCAGCTCTTTTCCCCTCAGTCAATGAAGGATGAACTATATGTGGCGTAAGAATAATAGACTTTAACTTTAATATATCAAATATTTCAGCTAAGTCATCTACAACATATATATCAGGATCCAAATAAATGGAAGATTTTACGTTTAATTTTTCTAGTATATACCTCATGCAAAATGGCTTTAAAGCCGTACAAAATTCTGTTATGTTGTACTTAAAGGCCATCTGGAGCGCTTTATCTTCCCCAAGATATGCTTTTAATATCTCAAATCCATCTATTGCATCTTCAAATAATTCTGGGCGAGTTTCATCTGGTATTCCATCCGCTATAAATACTCTAAATTCACAATTTGGATTCGAAGCGGCTAATGAACCCTTTAATATTTGTGCTAAACCATAATAATTCATGGCACAAATTGTGAATATTATTGGTTTTTTATTAGTCATTTTTTTATATTAGAATTATATTTTATATTAATACAATTAGCTCTATCCCTCGATTGCAATCCAGCTTTGAGGATAAATAGTATTTCCAGGAACATCATAGTTACAAAATTTCTTAGGGCATAATATTTTCTTGCTTTTGTTTTTATTTAACCATGCGGCCCACCAACTAAATGTACTATTTGCAATTATATTATGTTTGCATTTTGACATTAAAACCATATCCTTCCATGAATCTTCTCCAGAATTAATATCAACAAAATAAGCATTGTTAATCTTTAAATTCTCCTTGCAATAAGCAATATCATCAGAAAATATAAAGAATTTAGGTTCTATAACTGATTGATTAATATTATCAATGGCATTTTTATAGTAATTTAATGTTGAAATTTCCCCAAAAATTTTATAGCTTTTAGCATCAAGATAGTCACCTCTTCTAACATGCAATGACACGCTATTGCTGCCTTCAATGAGATCTATTATTTCTTGATTTTTACCATCTAAATCGGGAAATTTGTAAATTTTCCTGATGTAGGCTTCAGATTGAATAAAATACTCTTCCCTATGCCATCCCCCATAAAATATCCTTAATCCAAGCCATGGCTTTACTAATTCACTATTAAACTGATAATCACTTCGCTCAGTAATAATTTGAATACGAAATAGTGATAAAAAAAAATTTATTTTATTTTCTGAATAATATCTACGTGACAAACCTATCCTAATTATTGCTAGAACCAGAAATCTATACCAACCTAGCCCTTCGCTTAGATTAAAGATACTCTTTAATTGATATCCGCTGTGCTGTTTAAAAGTATAAAAAGCTGCTGTTTTTTGATTTAGCATTCTTTTATTCATATAAAATGCATATTGAGATAGTTGATTTCCTAGTCCATGGCATAATATTATTACATCCATTTTATTTTCACCTATTTTTTAGATAATATATAATTTCTTTGTATAAATTTATATTTAATAGTATTATTATTATTAATGTTATTAATGAGAATATAACTATACTATAAATCAAAGACGTCCAATTTTCTAATTTACCATATCCAATTAAATAGTAATACCCTACTACAGTAATTATAATGTATTCAAACCATCCTTTTAAATATATCCAATTTTGATTTTTATTTATTATATAGGTCGATACAATTCTTGCGCTTAAAAGGAACTGAAATAGTAATCCAGGTATTATTTCAGCAACAGGTACTGCATACAAGCCTATTTCTCCAATTAGTATATATAAAATTAGAATCTTTAATATTGCATAACTAAGCTCAATCTTTGCTGTTTTTTTAAATTCTCCATTTGAATAAATTAAAAAACTAAAAAAATAATACCTACTACTGAATAACATTGATAAGCCAAGTAGAGTTGATAACAAAAATCCTCCATATTTATCATTTCCAACCCACAGTATTACAAAGTCATCATTAAACGTATTTGCTATACCAATCAGAGCTATTGTCAATAAAAATTGTGATTTAATTGCTATTTCTATTAATTTCGAAAAATTTTCTTGTGTTGTCTTTGATTTTATTTGTACAAATACAGAGTAGATTGAAGATCCTATGGGTGCAAGCACCATTCCACATAATTGAAATATTTTCTGTGTAAGGCTTATTATTGCCACAGTAGTTGGTGACAAGATATTTACCAACATAATATTTTGCATATTCTCTACAATAGATTTTGACAGTCCGCCAATAAATATTGGCGCACTACTTTCCAATAAATTAATCACTATTTTTATTTTTATATCACTCATCTTTGGAAGCAGGCGCTTTTCTCTTAAAGTGAGATATGCAAAAATCATTAGAAGCAATGTTGCGCTCATTGTTCGAATGATTGATCCAGCTGCAATGGATGTTAAAGATGGCCAGCAGGAAAATGAAAGTAATATCGTTAAAATACCAATAATTGTTGAGGCTAAGTTAATAACCCCCAGAATACCCGCCCTTAATAATGCCTGAAATATAGACCCGAATAAATTTAGATAAATATTTATTGCCCCAGCAATACTCAGAAACAAAAAAGCAACATAAATGTCTCTTGTATAGTCTAAGTTCACCTTAGTAATTTCAGCAATTTTGCTCCCTATCACAAGGCTTAACAACGCAGATATGCAAAATAGTAGCGTAGCTGTGACTGCTCCATTGGATATAATGCTCTTAAATATTGTTTTATCTGATGCAGCATAGCTCGTGGATAAGCGCTGTGTCGTAACCATGCTCAATCCAAATTCCAAAAGTCCGATTAGAACTGATATTCCGGAGGCAACAATAAACGAGCCATATACATCCAAGGGAATTTTCTTCAAGTACAAAGGAATTAACAATATTCCGTATACTATATTAAATATAATATTAGAATAGTTAAAAAATATATTTAATAATGCATTTTTTCTGTAGCCAGGCATTAATTAAATCATTCCATATGCGTTCATTAATTCTTTATATATCTTGTCCTTGGAATTTATCTCTCCAATTGATTTGCTAGCCGCCTCTGCAATATTCTTATACAACTCTTGGTTGCTATCTAGCTCATCTAATGCCTGTAGAAATTCCATCTCATTATTTAACTCAACAACCATAGCTGTTCTTTTATTATCCAAGATATTTCTATGTGCGCCCACATCAAATGCAATGACTGGCTTCTTCATAGCCATTGCCTCGCATAAGGAGTACTCAGTTGATGTTTTCCATAAACTCGGAACTAAAATAGCTTTCGCATTTGCAACCGCTTCTCTTAGTCCATTTTCCCACCCCACTCCTGTGAGAATTTCTATATTGGTAGTTAGTTTTATTTTAGGTTTATATTCGGCCATTGGATATATTTTTAGTTTTTTATCTGGTAGCCGAGAAAACAACTCAATAATAAAATCTATGCCCTTATGCGCTTCGCCTTGACCATAATATACGTATGAATCCCCTTTTGTATTTTTGGTCTGCTCAACTCTATTTACGTCAAAAATAACTGGAAAATATTTTATTTTTTCTTTTGGCGCCCCATATGATTCTAAAATTTTAGTAAGGTCGTCATTGCTTGATAGATATATGTCACCAACCTGAAGTGCTGTTTTCCTTAAAACGTAACGTTCAAATTGACCAATAAAGCCACTATATTTAATGCAACCTTGTGTCATGGCATTTCTGAGGCCTTGATCTATGCATAAGGTACAGCTTTTACCCTCCCTAAAACCAAAACCTTGGGCGCAATAAAAATGCATTGTCCATGGCTGCAAAACTACTTTTATATTTCTTTTCTTGCAGTAACGATAGAGATTTGCCGGTTTCGAATGATCAAAAGAAGCAAAGTGCACTATGTCTGGTGAAAATTTGCTAATAAGATTTGCAAATTCTTCAGGCACATGCGCCCTGTTAAATAAAGAATATAGACGCCAATAATAACGTCTTTTAATGTGAATCTGCGTGGCAAACATTTCACTAGCATCGCCGTCTTGCACTCTTGGAGGGCTAGTAATTGCCACCTTGACATCGTGCCCATTTCCAGCAAGAGTTTTATGCAAATACCTTGCAACCTTACCGCCAGATAATTTTGAACTAAAAGATTCGGAGACAATTAAAATCTTCAATAGGGCCCCTTCAAATACTTTGACTGAATCATTAAATCAAATACCCTTTTAATTCCATCATTAACCCTTACGTTCGCATGCCAACCCAGGTTTGACATGAATCCAAGATCGGCAACAGATCGCATTATCTCCCTTTCGCGATAAGGAATTTCACCAAATTTTAGAATTGACATTGAGCGGCTAACTTGTTTTGCAACTTCAATAAATTCACGAACTGAGATAGCCTTTCCCGTGCCGAGCCCAATCTCGGTAATGCCGCTTCCCAATGCGTTTTGTGACTCTATAAGCGTCAAATATCCTTCAATAACATCATCAACATGGATGAAGTCGCGCTCTTGTTTCCCTGCGGTCAAGGATATGTCCTCGTTTAACTGCAGCTTATTAAAAATTTCTGGTATAAATTTTCGCCCTCCATCTCCAAACCCATAGACATGCTCAAGCCTTACGCTCGCAATCTTCATGCTGCATGAGTTTTCTAAAAATAACCTAGCCCATTTTATAAATTCATTTTTTGAGTTTATATATGGGCGCATATGTGAATAATTAAACTCGGGCTTTGTATAGTATGAGTCGGTATTGATAAATAATTTGCACTCTGTTGTTGCTGCAAGCTCTAATATGCGCAATGGCATGACTACATTAGTTTCAACAACTTCACTTAAATCAGATTCGCTCCCATAACATGTGGCAAGATGAATTACTATTTCTGGTTTATATGACCGAAAAGTTTGGTCAATATCTTTTAACAAAACCCAAGACAATTGATCCCGAGTAACTGGGACTTCACAGCCCCCTAGACGGTGCAAAGCTAACACTACATGACCTCGCACTAATAATGCATCTATTAAATTCTTTCCTATGAATCCAGTTCCACCAGTTAAAAAAATTTTCATGCGAGCTAGAAAGCCACCCCTAAATACTCTTCAATCTTTGAAGCAATGAACTCTAGCATCTCCCTGGTTAATGCTGGCTGCACGCCAACCCAGAAGGTGTTATTCATTACATTTTCGGTATTAATTAGTTCACCGCTTATCCGATATTTTGCATTAACCATATAGGGTTGCCTTGTTAAGTTCCCAGCAAACAATAATCTTGTGCCAATCTTATTTTGATCCAAATACGTAGTAAGATCTAATCTGGAAACTGGTGAGCCTTCTTTTACTGTTATCGGAAATCCAAACCAAGAAGGATCTGAATCTTCAGTTGCTTCTGGCAACTGTAAAAATTCCTCACAAGAACTTAGGCGCTCTTTTAAAAATTTAAAGTTTTCTTTTCGCGCCTGAATAAACGCCGGCGCTTTTTCTAATTGGGCTAGAGCGCAAGAAGCTTGCATATCGGTAATCTTGAGGTTGTAGCCTAGATGACTATAGGTATATTTATGATCGTAGCCTTCCGGCAAATTACCCAGCTTCCAGCAAAAACGTTTTCCACAGGTGTTATCCTTTCCAGGAGGGCAATAACAATCACGGCCCCAATCTCTAAAGCTCTCAGCTATTTGCTTTAACTCAAAATTATTAGTAAAAACTGCGCCGCCCTCGCCCATGGTGATGTGATGTGCAGGGTAAAAGCTCAATGTTCCAATATCACCAAAGGTACCCACCATCTTGCCCTTGTAGGTTGTACCAAGAGCATCACAGCAATCCTCTACTAGCCATAGGTTGTACTTCTTACAAAGTGCAGTGACTACATCCAAATTAAATGGATTGCCCAGGGAGTGAGCAAGCATAATGGCTTTTGTTTTTGGGCTGATCGCTGCTTCAATTTTTAAAGCATCAATATTGTGGGTGTATTTATCCACGTCTACAAATACTGGAACAGCGCCAAATTGAATAATTGGATTTACTGTTGTCGGGAATCCAGCAGCTACGCCGATTACCTCATCACCTTGCCTAATTGCACGATCACCCAACTTTGATGATGTAAGCGCAGAAAATGCCACCAAGTTAGCTGATGAACCTGAGTTCACGGTAATTGCAAACTTTACTCCAATAAATTCAGCTAGATTCTTTTCGAACTGCTCGTTAAAACGGCCCGTAGTAAGCCAGCCATCTAAAGAGGCATCCACCATATTTTTTAGCTCTTCACTGCCAATTAATTTACCAGAAGGGGGTACAACTGTTTTTCCTGGATCAAATGATTTTGGAGAAAACTCAATAGCAGCATATTGATCCACTAGCACGGCAATTTGCTTGCGTAGCTTTTCTTGTTCTAATTTTTTGATATCGATGGCTTGTGTATTCATTGCTTTGAACTCATATAGTGATTGATCTGCGCAAGGCTAAATTCCTGCATGTTTTCTTTTGATTGAAAGGTTTTTTGCCATTCAACAATTTTTTGTATAGCCACCTCTAGGTTCCATTTGGGAATCCATCCTAGCTGCTTCCGGGCTTTGGAGCAATCTAACTTTAAAAGATTAGCTTCATGAGGCTGCTCTAAACCCTCTTTTTCCCAGGAGGCTCCATCCCCCCAATTGGAAATAACCAGCTCAACCACCTCTTGTACAGTGCGGTTATCTTCGTCACATGGGCCAAAGTTCCAACCAGAGGCGACGGCTGAACCTTGCTCGAAAAGTGCTTGGGCCAAAATCAGATAACCCGAGAGTGGCTCTAAAACATGTTGCCAGGGACGTGTTGCTAAAGGATTGCGAATTAACAATGCCTTATTTCCCTCAAACGCTTTAATAGCATCGGGGATTAAGCGATCCTCAGACCAATCTCCACCACCTATAACATTACCCGCTCTGGCGGTTGCAACTTTATTGATTGAATTTGAATTAGAGAAGTAAGACTTGCGGTAAGCAGAAGTTACTAACTCTGCGCAGCCTTTACTATTACTGTAGGGGTCGTATCCACCCATGGGTTCATTTTCGCGATAACCCCAAACCCATTCTTTATTTTCGTAACACTTATCCGTGGTTACAACTACTGTGGCACGCACTGAATCAATTGCTCGCGTACTTTCCAAAACATGCACTGTACCCATAACATTAGTCGCATATGTCTCTACTGGATTGACGTAGGAATAGCGCACCAAAGGTTGGGCGGCCATATGAATTACGACATCAGGCTTTGCCTCAGACATGGCATTTTGCAATCCTGCCAAATCCCTAATATCACCGATATGCGATTTCTCAATCAGAGAATCGATCGCCAACACATCAAATAAGTTGGGATTTGTGTTCGCTGCTAATGCGTAACCAGTAACCTTTGCGCCCATAGAGATAAGCCAAAGTGATAGCCAACTACCTTTAAATCCAGTATGACCGGTTAGAAAGACTCGTTTATCTCTCCAAAATGCGTGGTCTACGTAAGCTGCTTTCATTACCAAGATTTCCAAGGGGCACTACCAGAAGACCAAAGCTCTTCAAGATAATTTTTATCACGCAAAGTATCCATTGGTTGCCAAAATCCATGATGCTGGTAAGCCATCATTTCTGACTGCTGAGCCAAACGCTCAAGAGGCTCGCGCTCCCAAATAGTGGAATCATCCTCAACGAGATTAATAACATCGGGTGAGAGCACAAAAAAACCACCATTAATCATGCCGCCATCACCCTTAGGCTTTTCTTTAAAAGAAGTAATTTGATGATCTGTATGTATGTCAATTGCCCCAAAGCGGCCCGGCGGATAAACGGCTGTTAGTGTAGCCTTTTTACCATGACTTTTATGAAAGCCAATTAGCTCGGTAATATTAACATCGCTAACCCCATCACCATAGGTAAAGCAAAAAGCTTCATCTTCTTTAACGTACTCAGCAACACGTTTCAGACGCCCCCCCGTCATGGTGTCTGAACCTGTATCGATTAGAGTGATTTTCCATGGCTCAGCATAGCGCTGATGAACCTCCATTTTATTGTGAGCCATGTCAAACGTCACATCGGACATATGCAAAAAATAATTAGCAAAATACTCTTTAATTACATAGCCTTTATAACCACAGCAAATTACGAAATCATTTACACCATGAGTAGAATAAAGTTTAAGTATGTGCCAAAGGATTGGCATGCCGCCAATTTCAATCATCGGCTTAGGCTTACTTTCAGTTTCTTCTGAAATTC
>Ga0247840_10007848_pt1 | contig 14637 bp, 17 predicted proteins | sample LaCruzMarch2015__FD_192404 | JGI IMG/M metagenome (GOLD analysis project Ga0247840, IMG submission 192404) | Freshwater microbial communities from meromictic Lake La Cruz, Castile-La Mancha, Spain - LaCruzMarch2015_17m | ecosystem: Environmental > Aquatic > Freshwater > Lake | place: Spain...
ATTTCAACAGCACGGGGAGATGTTTGTCCCGCTTTTTCTCGCTACTCCCTCATTCTAAGGCCGCTCCAGAGTAGGGAAATTCTGCCCTAGGCTCTCGGGTGCAGGACAAAAATCTTCACGATGGAATCCCCAACGGGGATAAATCCTCCAGCCCGGCGATGCCTAGTCCTTTTGGCCGGAGATCTTTTTCAAAATGCCCTGATACCACCCCGGCTGGGCCGGCACGGAAGGCTCTTCGCGGATCGCCGTCGAGGGGCAAGGCTGTCGCTCGGCCCATGACCAGAGGTCCTCTCCGCCGGATTCGCGGATTTTGCGCTTGCGGGCGTTGGCTTTCATGTGCGGCTGTGGTTGATGCGGATCAAGGCGCGGAAGACGCCCTGGATCACGAGTTCGCGGGCAGGGATGAGGTCCGGATATTTCGGGTTCTCGGCACGAAGAAACGGGCGGCCCTTCTGCACGAGATACCGCTTGAGAGTCGTCTCTCCGTCAATCAAAGCCGCAACGATGTCGCGGTTCCGCGGCTCGGTTAACTCCAGGATGACGACATCGCGATCCAGGATCCCGGCATTGACCATGGAATCGCCGCGCACCTCCAAAGCGAAGGTGCGGGAATTTTTGGGCAGGCGAATGGAATCCGCATCGACCGTGATGCAGCGGTCGGGCTGCTCGACGGCATCAACCGGCAGCCCGGCCGGGATCGCTCCCAACAGCGGGATGTTGAGCCAGCGGGGAGTGTGAGTGTCGTTGAGGACCATGGAGCGGGCCAGCCCGCCCGCCCGGTTGAGAAACCCCTTCTTTTCCAGAGCCATGATATGGCGCGTCGCGGAAAACGGGCTCGAAAACCCGAACCGTTGCTGAATCTCCCGCACGGTCGGCATCGCAAATCCTTCCGTTCTCCGTTCGCGGATATAGTCCAAAACCGCCGACTGTTTATCGGTGAGCGTCATAGTGTTCATAGGAACACTTGTTCTCCGGGGTGTCAACCGGAATTTTCCGGGGGATTTTCAATCGGTCTGCCGCCGGGAGTGAGCACGCAAAGGAAAGGCGAAAGGCGCTGGCAAAATCATTTGGGGGAGTGTAAAAAGACTTTTATGCCATTCCGTCGTGCTCTTTTTGCCTTCAGCTTCCTGCTTTTATCCGCCGGACTCCTGCCGGCGGTGGAGCCGATGACGAAAGAGCAAATCCAATCCGTGATCCGGTCCGAGGCGGTGACGATTCCGACTCCGGGGGAATTTTTTGCCGCCATGGATGAACACGGCCAGCCGAACTGGACTCAGATGTTCGCACCAAAGGCCGCCGGGCCCACCTCCAGCCGGGAGCAGATGGCCCTCATGCTCGGGGTGCTGGTCGCCGATGGCTACATCGCGGTGGAGGCCCAGGATGGCCAGGGGGTCAAAAATACCGGGAAGGACATCATCAACCTGGCAAAAAAGCTGAATGTCAACCAGAGCGTCCTGAGCCGGGGAAACAGCATCAATGATTTTGCGGAGAACAATGACTGGAGCGCCCTTCGCGAGGAGCTGGAGGCCACGCAAAACGAGGTGAAGCTCTCCATGGCGGAACAGAAAGATCAGTCCCTTGTCATCCTGGTGACCATCGGTGCCTGGATCCGGGGCACGCAGGTGGCCTCGGATTTCATTGCGAAGAACTACAGCCCGGGGCTCGCCGGTCTCCTCCGCCAGCCCGCGATCGTGGAGTATTTGCTCTCCGAACTGGGCAATCTGCCCGCGGGCATCCAACAGGATCCCTTTGTGGTCGAGGTGCGGGCGAAGCTTCAGGAGGCTCTCCTGCTGGTGCAAACCAAGGATCGGACGCCCCTCACGCCGGAGGCTGTGACCGGGTTGGCCACCACGATGAACTCGCTCCTGAACAGCATCACCGGAGGAAAAAAAGAATCATGAAAACCCTCGGCCTTCTCCTTCTCTCCGCCTCGCTCCTCTCCGCCTTGGAAATCCCTCCGGCGGACGGCCGCACGCAGACGACAACCGTACGAAGCAAGGTCCTCGAGCTGGCGGGAGCGTTTGCGAATGATGGCTATAAAATCCGCGACGGCTACTGGGCGGGCATCCTGGAGCCGGGGAAACCCCAGTTTCTCGAGGTGAATCTTTTTTCCGGCAACACCTACTGGTTCTCCGCCGCCGCCCTGGCACCCGCGCGAACCCTCTCTGTGACGGTCTTCGATGAAAACGGCCGCCCCCTGGAGACCGAGGTTTTCCAGGATGGCCTGACGGCCGCAGCCGGTCTGGTGCCGGATGCGAGCGGGCGGTATTTCGTCCGCCTGGAACTGGTCGAGGGCGACAAGGCCGATTTCTGTCTGGTCTACTCCTACAAATAAGATGACCACTTCGACCGCTGAGAAACTCAACAGTCCGCAGGTCCGGCAGTTTTCCGTATTTCTTCAAAACAAAGTCGGCGCCCTTCTTGAAGTGGTCAAGCTCCTCAACCAGCACAATATCGTCGTGCTGGCGCTCAGCATCCAGGATTCCTCGGAGTCCGCGATCGGCCGGATCATTGTGAGCGACCCGGAGCGCACCACGGAGCTTTTCCACGAACACGACATTCCCTACAGCGACTGTGAGCTGCTGGTGGTGGAGATGGACGAGGGGCCCGGCGATTTGACCAGGGTTCTGGCCGCTCTCCTCATGGCCGAGGTGAACGTCTATTTCAGCTATCCGCTGCTCATCCGGCCACGCGGGCACGCGGTCCTTGCCATGCATCTGGATGACAATGAGTGCGCGAGTTCCGTGCTCCGCGGAGAGGGGTTCAAGCTCCTGTCCCAGGGCGACCTTTCCCGATAGATCCGGCAACTGGATAAAGGCGGCCTAAAAGCTTTCCTCGCGGCGCGTTCTTTCGGACACTGAGCCATGGATGCGCAAACATCGGTATTTTATGCAAAAAATGCCGCCAGCCTGACCTCCACTTACTCCGTCGTTTCTCCGGATTATGAGGAACGGCTCAGCCGGGCCTTTGACAAGCGGCGGAGAATCCTCGATGTCGGATGCGGGACCGGGCGCGATCTTGGTTACCTCTTGAGGAAAGGCAAGGATGCCTTCGGCGTGGATGCCTCGAAGGGAATGATTGAGGCTGCGGAATCGACACTCGCGGCGGGCGGACTTTCCGTGGAAGGAAGATTGTTCGAGGCGGCGCTGCCCGACCTGGGTCTTTTTGCCGATGAAGAATTCGATGGCGTTCTCTGCTCGGCGGTTCTGATGCATCTGCCGGAAGAGAAGATTTTCGACGCGGTCTATGCGATGCGCCGGGTTCTGCGGCCGGATGGTGTGCTGCTCCTTTCTGTTCCTGCCGCCCGCAACGATGTTGATGTCCTCTCGCGCCGGGACAGGGATGGACGGTTTTTCAACGACATGTCTCCCGCGAAGCTTCGCCTGCTCTTCGAGCGGGTGGGGTTTGCCGTGAGAGAATTCGAAACTGTCGCGGACTCGCTTGGCCGTGACGGGATCGAATGGTGCGTGATGGAATTCGTGCGGCTTGACGAATTGGCCGGCCGGCCGCTTCGGCTTGTCGAAAGCATTCTGAGCCGGGACAAAAAGGACGCCACCTACAAACTCGCCCTGTTTCGCGCCCTCGCCGAAATCGCACAGACGCAGAACCATCTCGCGGCCTTCACGCCCGAGGGGAAAGTCAAGATCCCGGTCGGAGCCATCGCGGACAAATGGATGCTTTACTACTGGCCGGTTTTTGAAAGCGAATCGTTCATCGGCCAGCGGACGGGGGAGGAGCGCGGAGTCCGGAAGGGCGTCGCCATCCGGGCCCCGCTCGAAGGACTGATCGAGCACTTCCGGACGATCGGCGGAATGACCGGATTCTATACGGATTGGAAAAGCGGAAATCTTTCAAAGCACGCGGCGGGTCTCTGGAAGTCGGCCCGCGCGAAATTCCAGGATACGATCTGGCACATGCCCGTCCGCCATGCGGGAGGCGGGGACTTCGATGTTTTCCAATACGACCGCTTTGACAAAAGCGTCTGCATGGATGGGAACCTCTGGCGCGAGCTGTGTCTCACCGGAAGCTGGATCCAAGACGCCACGGTCTTGCGCTGGGCGGAGTTGACGGAACAGCTTAACAAAGGAGCGGTGAAAGCCAGCCAGGTCATCGACTGCCTTCTGGCGGTTCCCGATCCGGCCAGGAATGTGAGCGATGCCCGGCGATACTTCCAGTCACTGCCCGGGCGGGTTTGCGTGTGGTCGGAAAAAACTCTCGGGACAGGGCGCTTCGATGTGGACCATGCCATGCCTTTCTCCCTCTGGCGCAACAACGATCTTTGGAACCTTTTCCCCGCCGCGCCAAGCGTCAATGCGCAGAAGAGCGACAAGCTGCCGACCTACGAACTTTTGAATCTCCGTCGCGATACGATCATTCCCTACTGGCAGGGCTTGCAGTCCGCGCTCGGTGAGCGATTCGCGAGGGAAGCTCAGACGCTGCTCGGCCGCGATTCCTTCACGCCTGGCAATTGGGAGACCCGTCTCTTCTCCCGCTTCGTTGAGGCCTTCGAAGTCACTGCAAACCAGCGCGGAGCCGAACGGTGGGATGCAGGAACCACGGTCATTGCCGCTCCGACAATCTCGCGGCCGAAGCCATCATCGGTTCGCTATGCGGAGACGGAGGAGAAAATGTATTGCGGCGAAGCCCCCTCCGAACACGCGGCGCAAAATATTATCCCGTTTGCTCAAGTGGGCAATGGGGCCTTCAAGACCCACCTGCCCCTCGTCGGCTCTCTCGCTGCCGGACGACCGTTCCACGGATTGGAAACCGGATCGCTGGATGTGATTGATGATCTGGATTGGGTGAAAGTCCCGGATCATCTTGCGAAGCAGAAGCGGTTTGTCGTCAGGGTCGCAGGCGATTCCATGGAGCCCGCGCTCCAAGTCGGGGATCTCGTCATTTTCGAATACCACCGCACCCCGCGCCGCGATGGGGAAGTCGTTGTCGCCAACTTTCCAGAGTTCGGTTCCGGCAGCCACGGCACCGAAGCCATCAAACGCATCACCCAGGACGCCACCGATTGGATCTTTGCTTCCGATAATCCGGCCTATGACCCGATCCGGGTGCCGAAAAGCGAGACCTCACACCCGATCCTCGGGACGATGGTGGAAAAGGTGGGATCGCTCAAGCCGCCAGCACCATGAGGCGTTCGGTGAACAGATTGGTCTCTGAGGAAGTCAGGAGAAGTTTCTCCTTGGCGCGTGTCATGCCGACATAAAGCAGGCGGGCGGCTTCGGTTTCCGTTTGATTTTTCCGTCCTGCCTGGCTGACCCCGAGCATGATGACCGCCTGAAATTCGAGCCCCTTGCTGCTTGGGACCGGAAGGATCGCCACTTCGGGTTTCCGTGGATCATAGGCGGCCTTCTTGTCGGGATTTCCCATCCAGAGGCTCGCAATTCCCGCCTCGCGAAGGCTTTCGAGCATCAGGGCTCCATGTTCTTTTTTGAAATAGAGGACAGCGATCTCATTGAGAGGGGTGCCGTTGGCCTGCCATTTCCGGATGCATTGAACGGCGTAGCGGACCTCCTCCTCCATACTTTGCTGGTAACGAAAAGCCGGGCGAGGCCCGGAGACGCCGGCGGCCTCGGGACGGATGAGTGGAATATGGTCTTCGTCGGCTTCCGAGGGCTGGAGAAACGCGGCGGCGAAATCATAGGCAAAAGCGAGGATTTCGCGCGTGTTGCGGTAGTTGAGTCGAAGGATGGTTGTGCGTCCCTGCGCTTTGATGCCAACGCTCGAAAGCGTGAATTTGAGGCGGGAGGTATTCTGATAAATCGACTGGGCGTCGTCGTAGAGGAGCAGCAGGGAATCGCTGACGGGATCGGTCATCTGGGTGACGAGCCGCAACCACTCCGGTTGAAAGTCGTGGCCTTCGTCGATCATGACCGCTCCATACTGCGCGCGGGGAATACGCCCCTTCTCAACTCCCTGGATCACCGACTCCACCTGTCTATCAAAAATCGGGGCATCGGATTCGATCAGGTCAGCATGATAGGTCGTGAGCTGGACTTTGCACCATTCGTGAAAGTGATACACTTGAACTTTGTCTGCGATGCCTTTCTCTCCGATGAATGCGCGGAGACGTGCGGCCAGGGTGATATTAAAACACAGCACCAGGATCGGTTTGTGGAGAGTATGTGCCAGGTGGAGGCACCGGTAGCCGAGAATGAGTGTTTTGCCCGAGCCGGCGACCCCGTGGATGACTCTGTGTCCGGTGCCGAGGCTCCTCGCCAGTTGTTCCTGGGCAAGATCCATGACCCTCACAATGTCTGGCACATCCTCTTCCTGATCGGGCTTTGGAGGAGTGCTGAAAAAATCCTGCTGTCCTCCGGAGATCCGGATTTCCGGGAACAGATGCCAGCGAACCCGTTCGATCTGAGGCAGCGTGAGCGGAGCTCCAAACCGGTAATGAAACATCCCCCACAGATGCTCCTGGAACCGGTCGGGTGGAACGCTCTCGGTCATCTCATCTTTGCAGATCACCAGACGCCCGGGCAGAACCTGTTCCTGCTGCTCCAGCGTGAGCACCTCATTGAGTTGCCGCCGGGTGATATTCGTCAAGACCGCCGCATAGGCATAAGGGAAGCAAATTTTCCCCCGATAGCGTTCCGAGGGATCCTGCAACTGCGGATCGGTCGAAAGCTTGTTCACGATGGTCATGCAGTAGGCCCGTGCCTGTTCGAGCGGGTTGGCAATGGTCTTTAAAGCTCCCTCCGGAGTGATGATCTCGACATGGACATTTCCAATCATGCGGAGATTGTCCAGCCGCCAATCCTTCACTTCAAAGACCCACAGCCCGCGCCCCGGATGAAGAACAACAAAATCCGGATGCTGTCGGACCGGCCCGACCGGAACATCGTGCCAGCAAAGATAATCCTCCTCCAGCAGCGTCCGGAGCCGCTCCCCGAAGCGACGTTCACCAGGTGTGACCGCCTGCCCTCCGCACCCAATGGAATTCAAAAATGTGGCCATTGGAAAATTAGGTGGAGTGCATGCAGAAGCAATAATGACATTTTGCCGCCAGGCGGACAATCCGCATTGTTTTTTTCGTGAGATTATTCAGCGCGCTTTGTGACGCACATCACAACATGGCTAATCCACGAATCGGGCAGGCCCCGATGCTGAGAACCGGCACTTGGCCGGCTACGACATCAAGCAACTTGGCCGGAGGTGTATTCATCGTGCCTGCTCAAGGATATTCTCAGGCAGCGACGTGCTCGCGAGACCTGACGCGGAGGAGTTCGTCTTTTCGAAGAGATTCGATTTGGGATTCGCGGACGGTGACAACGGCGAAGGTGTCCCCCACGGCGTTGAAGACCTCCAGCTCGTAGCCAGATTCCTGGCCGGGGCGGCCTTCGTATTTTTCCACGATGGTCGCGACATCGCCGCGACGAAGGCCCTCCTGCGGGAGATCCTCGGCGAGTGCGACACGGGTGAAAAGTGGATAATCCACGATTAGTCAAGCCGCTGCAGGCTCGCGCCGCCGGATGCTGAATACTTCGTTTTCTTGAAGCGGCTCGATGGACGATTCAGGAACGCTGGTGACCGCGACGGTATCGCCGAGCGCGTTGAAAACCTCAATCGAGTATCCATCCTCGCCCCCGGGCACCGCGTGATAGTCGATGACCTTCACAACATCGCCTGCACAAAGATCGTGCTCAGCAATGTCGCGAGTCAGAACGGCATCAGTGTAGAGTTGGAAAGTCATTTGCGGATTGCTTTTGAAATCAAGCATTGGCCTTGCGAACGGAAGGTCTCCGCCTTGGGACATCGACGATGAGGGGTAGCCCGAGGCGCTTGTTCTCTGCGGCAACCTGACGGGAGACGCGTAGCACAGCAGCGTTCGCTTGTTTCAGAAAGTGATCTTTTGAAGGGTGTTTAACGGTTGCGGATGGATTCATAATCAGCCGATGAGTGAATGTTCAATTTGCCGTTTCTCCAAGCTGCCACCAAGAGCGGCGGTTGCAAGGTGAAGTTGTAAAGGAGAGCTTTGTCAGACAGCGGGAGGTAGAGATCAAAGAAATGGTGCAGGCTGGGCAGAAACCGGCGTTTCAAGTCGGAAACTGGAACATCGTGCCCGCCCTTCTTCACTCTTTCGCGCACGCGCCGGATCGAATGCTGAACGGTCTCCAAATACAGGTAAGAGAGGTGCAGACGATACCCCTGTGCCTTCGCCGCGCGGATCATCGTTGCATATGTGCGGCCGCTCAGTGTGGATTCGAACGCAAAACTTTGTTTTCCATCAACAAGTTCCTTCCATCTCGACAGGAGCAGCCTCGCCGCCCGGGTGGCCGCCAAAGGCGGATCAAGCGGTGAGAGACCTGCCGCCAGGGAATCCGCATTCAGAAATTCCATAACTCCGACCGCCGGAAGAAACTGCTTTGCAAACGTGGTCTTCCCGGCACCGTTCGGCCCACCGATCAAATAGAGGATGGGATACTTATCTGACATGAGAAACGAGTGTGCGCGTGATTGCGCGAAGCTCTGAGAGCGATTTCTGAATGGCCGTCGTCTGTGAGGAGGCCCCAAGCGAAAACCTCACGCACTGCCTTGCAGCGCTCCCGTGTTTCATGGCCGCCACGACATGCGAGGGGTCGGCCGAGTCTGCAAGGCAAGCCGACCCGCTGCTGGCGCAGATCCCGGCTTGATCGAGCAGAAGAAGCAGCGCTTCGGATTCGATTACTTGGAAAGTGATGTTCGTCGTGTTCGCGAGTCGCAGCGCCGGGTGGCCGTTGAGTTCGGTTTGCGGGATCGTCGTGAGAATTCCATTTTCCAGTGCATCACGCAAAGGGCGGACTTTGCTGTCAAAGGCGGGCGACTTCTTCCGGGCAATGTCTGCCGCCATTCCGAACCCGGCGACGAGCGGGACGCTTTCGGTTCCGCCGCGCCGTCCTCGTTCTTGGTGGCCGCCTTGGATGAACGGAGTGAACGGTGCCTTGCGTCTCACGAACAACGCTCCGACTCCCTTCGGGGCTCCGATCTTGTGTCCGGTAATCGACAGGTAATCAACGGGAACATTTTTGAGGTCGATGGGAAGCTTGCCCGCCGCCTGCACGGCGTCGCAGTGGAACAGGATCCCCCGGGAGCGGCATAGAGCGGCAATTTCCTCGACGGAAAAAAGAACGCCGGTTTCGTTGTTTGCCCACATGAGCGAGACGCCAGCTGTGTCAGGCGAGATGGCATTCTCCAAGTCATTGATCGAGAGCAGCCCGTCGCGGTCCACTGGCAGGTAAGTGATCCGAAAGCCGGTCTTCTCCAATTCCCGACAAAACGTGAGCACAGCCGAATGCTCGACCGCCGAGGTGATGATATGTCTCTTGGCCGGGTCGGCGCGAACCATCGCATGAATCGCGGTATTGTCGCTTTCGGTTCCTCCGCTAGTGAAGACGATTTCCAGCGGATGGGCACCAAGGAGTTCCCCAACCTGCTCACGGGCGGTTTCAATCGCCTTTTTGAGCCGCGATCCGAACCGGTAAGAACTGGAAGGGTTCCCCCACTCCTCTCGGAAGAAGGGCATCATAGCCTCCAGAACCTCCGGCAGCACTGGGGTGGTGGCATTGTGATCCAAGTAAATCATTTCGAGGAGGGCAGCTTACCGGTAACGCTCTCCCCACGCCAGCCGGATTGCGGCGAAATCACGAGACTGCCGTTTCAACTGAATCTCTTTTTATTCAGGAGAGGTTGTCTCTCCTCCGAGTGGTCAAAAACCTGAACAAACTGGTTCCGTAGATTGATTTTGATCCGGGTCAGGAGGGTGGGTTCAGAATTTTCCTCAAAGTCATCGTAGTGAAGGAATGTCAGTTTGCCTGAACGTACATGAATCTTGATGAGGTCGGCTTCTTCAGGGTTTCCATAGCGCACGGCACCACACTGGACATAGACACGGAGAACCGGTGGCAGCTTATCGAGGAGGCTGTGGTGGAAGGTGAACTGCATCTCTTCGCGGTCGAAGACTCCGAAAGGAAGATCCTCAACAGCGAGTTCCACTTCACCGCAATCCCCGGCAGCGAAGAGAATATCCTTTGCCTTCTCTTTCGCCCGGTTCAGATCGCCAAAAAAAGCCTTGATATCGTTTTTGATCCGAAGCGGGATTTCACGGCGAAGGAATCGTTTCCGGAAATGTGTCATGGCCAGATAAACGAGCACGTCCTCTTCGCGGGCCTTGCGAGCTATACTCCATAAGTGCTCCCCATTGTTCTGAACCACCAGCGCAACGGCTTTGTTCAGTCCGCCACCTGTTCGCCTGACCTCCGATAAGCGTTCAAACTCCCCGACCTCCGGCGCACGTCCCAAATCGAGGAGGCATTGCCAGAAGCTGTCCAGAAGCTCCCGATTCAATTCGTAGCGGTCAACTTTTCTGCATTCTCTGGAAGCGGGTGAGGAAAACTTCAATTGAGTGCTCACTTCGGTCCAGTCGATCCGGCGGCGGTTCCGGGAGGCCTGAAAAACTTCCGTCTCTCCGGGATCCTTGAAGACGATGCACATACCAAGGGAGAGCGTGATCGCCTCGGCCTGGAGGTTTGATTCAATCAGGCTTTCGAGTTCACCGGGTGCGCAGAATTTCTGAAAGGTCTTTGCCTTTGTGATAAACCCATCCCGGTAGGGCCGGGAGTGAGCGTCGGTCTCCTGACCAGTAACCAGCGTCGAAACAATCAGCGCTCGTTTCGTCAGGGAAAACGAGCCTTGGAGAGCAGCAATCCTCTCCGATGGTTCCTCGATGACGTTGAGGACGTAACCGAGATTCACAACGTCCGATTCCTGTTTTTCCACATCGGGCCGGAAAGCCGGATCCCAGCCTGTTGCTTCAAATCCCAAACCGGACAAAGCCTCAATGTCCATGCCGTATCCGCAACCGTAGTCAAAAAAAGTGTGCTTCTTTAGGAGCACACCCCGGTCGAGTGCCATTTTGACTGGCTTCGATAGGTCGTATCTTTTGATGGCCGTCCGGTGGCGCTCAATGATCGGGGAAGGGACCTGTTCCTCGGAGGAGTGCTCCCGGGAGATTTCGTCCGAAGCTTTGACGAGATGATGTCCATCGTAAGAAAGTCCAAGTCGCTTCAGGAGTGTCTGCCACGGGATTCTTAAACCGATCCGGGAAGGATCCCGGTAGAGTCCGGTCGCTTCCTCCTGCCTGGTCAGTTCAGCGAAGCGAGCGGATCGAGGATCATCAGCCGGTAGGAAAGTTTCTTTCCGGTGAAGAATGGGGGGTTCGCGCGCTTGCTGTATTCCATCCGGACGACAGCCCCGGTGTTCAAGTTGATCTTCGTTGCCTCTGCGAGGGCCGGGTGCGGAACGGAATCAAATTCCGGATATGTCAGGAACGTGATCGCCACCTGATCCGTGTGCAACTTCAGCAAATTCCATCCCGGGTCCGGCCGGGCCGCATTCATCGCCCGCTCAACTGTCGCGGCCAGCTCCGGGGAAATAATCCGCCAATCCTGCGGCCGGTGGATATAAACCGCGGTCGGCAGACGCTTGCCAAAAGTCAGCGCGTTGACCCATCGAACAAATTCCGCACGGTTCATCACCTTTGACTCCAACCAAAAAGATGAACTCCCGCAAGGATTGTTAAAAAACATATGCGTTTAAACATATACTTGCTTTTTTGCCTTGTGATAATAGGCTTTGGTCGTGGCGCAAATGACTATTTATGTTGACGGCGCAACGCAGAAGGCCGTGGAAGCGGCCGCTGCGCGGGAAGCCGTGTCGGTTTCGCGGTGGGCTCGGGTGCGCCTTCAGGAGGCGGCGAGACGCGACCTTGGTAAGGGCTCGCTGGATGTATTCTACGGGTGCATCCCGGATGCCTCGTTCCGCGCGCCCAAGGAATTGCCCGAGTCGAACGACTCTCCCCGGGAGTCGTTTGATTAGCGCTGCTCTCGCATGGCATCATCAACCTATCATCTCGACACCAGCACGGTTGTGCTGTTCCTGCGGGCGAAGTCCCAGAAATTGCGGTCGAAGATAAACTCGGTAAGCCCCGGACAGCTTGCGGTTTCGCAGATCGTGCGGGCGGAATTGCTGGTTGGCTGTCTCAAGAGCCAACGGCCCGCCGTCCACCGGGAACAGGTCGACCGGTTTTTGGCAAATGTTACCGTCGTGGATCTCGATGATTCATGCGCAGAATACTACGCCGAAATTCGGGCCGCGCTGGAATCTGCAGGAAATGTGATCGGGCCCAACGACCTTTTTATCGCGGCGACAGCGCGTGCTGCCGGGGCGATCCTGGTGACGGAAAACGATAAAGAGTTTCGCCGGGTGCCGGGATTGAAAGTAGAGAACTGGTCGTGACGTCAGCATGCTCGCGGGAGCGAACGGTAAGGAGTAAATGGTAGGGGCGCACCGCTGGGGTGCCCCAATTTTTATACCTATCCCGCTGTGAATTTGGGATTAGCCGGAGAACTGTCCGGGGTTACCCGTATTTCGCCGGGAGGGCCTTGCCGGCTTTGGCGCTTTTTGAGGCGAGATCGAGGATGTGGATCGGGCGGCGTGACCATTCGGCAGTGATGACGAGAGGCGCTTTCCTGGTCAGGTAGCCGGCCACATTTTCGTAATACCGGAACCCTTCGTCCGCGGGGTTTTTCATCCGGGTTGTCACCTTCCGGTCCTTGATGTGCTGGTGGATGGTGGTCGAGTCGCCATCAAAGACGAGCGTGCCTTTTGTTCCGGTGATTTCGAGCCAGCCTTCCTTGCCTTTCGAGTCGAGGTGGCTGACCGAGAGGGTCAGCCATTGGGCCCCTTTGAACCGGACCACCAGAAATCCTTCGTCCTCGTTCGCATCGTTTTTCCACTTCGTTTGCGGGGCCCAGAACCCTTCGTGTGCGAATCCGCTGACTTCCTTCACCGGGGCATCGATGAGCTGAAGCGAATATTCCAGAAGATGAACACCCCAATCGTAGAGGATGCCGCCGGAGATGCTCCGGCTCGTCCGCCACCAGTCGCCGGGCTTCGCGTATCCGCCCATGTGGCATTCGATGCGGAAGACATCGCCGATGAGGCGGCGGTTTTTGATGAGGTCCACCGCCTGGCGGATCCGGCCGTCCCAATGGCGGTTATGGTAGGTTGAAAGCATGACGCCGGATTTTTTTGCGGCGGCGATCATGGCATCGACTTCCGCCGTTGTGATGGCGAGCGGCTTTTCGCAGACGACATGCCGGCCCGCTTGGAGGCACTCCACGGCGAGGGCTGCGTGGGTATCATGGGGAGTGATGATCACCACCATATCCACGGGTGAGCCCTGGAGCATTTTGGAGACGGTCGGGTATTTTCCGATACCCGGAAAATCCGCCTCAGCCACGGCCAGCCGGGCGGGATCGACTTCGGCGACGGCCACGGGGGTCATGCCCGCCGCCTGCATTTCCTTGAGATGCTGGCGGCCCATGTTGAAGGCCCCCCCATAGCCGATGACGCCGACTTTGATTTCCGAGGGCTTTTTGTAGGTTTTCATAAAGCTCAGAGGTCGTTCGCCGCCCAGCGGAGCCCGCGGACAGTCAGGGTGAGAGCTTCGGGGAATTTCTCAAATTCCGCCGGGTCATGCCCGAGAGCGGAATAAAAGACCCGGCCTTTTCCCCAGTTGCGGATCCAGGCCACCGGCATCGTGCAGGTCCGGCCTTCGTAGACATACCGGGTATCGGCCAGCACATGGACGGCGGGATCCATCATCATGTAATATTGCTCCGAGGTGTAAGGGAACGATCCCGGGAGGCCTTCCGTGATGGGGCTCGCAAAATCCTTGATGCAAACCGTGTAGTCGCCGACGTGCGGATGGCCAACAAAATGCCCCCCGACCATCCACTCATAGTCGATATTTCCGCGGAAGGCGTCACCCATCCCGCCGTGGATTCCGGCGAGAGCGACCCCGCTCTTGACCGCGTTGGTGAGACCTTCACCCTGCTCTTTGCTCAGGGTGCCCATCGTCCAGCAGGGGGAGATGACATCGTAGGTTTTCAGCCGCCCGCCGTCGGCCAGGATATCGAGCGAGGACTCGATGTCGCAGGAGAAGCCGCTGGCGCGAAGCTGCTCCGAAAACAAATGGACGATTTTTTCAGGCTGGTGGCCGTCCCAGCCGCCGGCAATAAAGAGAGCTTTTTTCATAAGGAACCTTTGGAGGACGTGACAATAGAGGCGGAGGCTTGCAATGTGAATGAACGCCTCATCCAAAAACATGGACTTTTTAACCAAGCACTGGGCGCCCTTTCCCCGGAAGTTCCCCTCCCTCTTTCCCCTCGCGTCCTCGGACTACGTCCCGGCCAAAAAAGACTGGGTCCGTTGCAAGTTCGACACCTGCAATTTTTCTCTGATTCTTCAGGGGGAAGGATTGTTTGAACGGGCCGGGCGAACCTGGCCGGTGCAGGCACCTTGCGTGATCACGCAATGGCCGGGGGAAGTCTTATCCTATGGTCCGACCGGCGGGTCCTGGACTGAGTGGTATCTGATCTATGACCGCTCCCGTTTCAGCAGCTTCCGGCAGAGGGGCCTGATCGACCTCGCGAAGCCGGTCTGGCCGATGGCCGATCCGGCCTCGGTGCTCATCCATCTGGCCGAGTTTGCCGTCCTCTCGCGCTCCCCGGATCCGGCCTGGGTTGCCGACCGTGTGGACCGCATCGCCGAGCGCGCGATCCTGGATACCTGGCTGTCCCC
>Ga0247840_10007853_pt1 | contig 14618 bp, 15 predicted proteins | sample LaCruzMarch2015__FD_192404 | JGI IMG/M metagenome (GOLD analysis project Ga0247840, IMG submission 192404) | Freshwater microbial communities from meromictic Lake La Cruz, Castile-La Mancha, Spain - LaCruzMarch2015_17m | ecosystem: Environmental > Aquatic > Freshwater > Lake | place: Spain...
GTATCTTCCAACAACCTGCAGACCGGGCATTGATCGACTGAATGACGAGTTCGTTTTCTTTTCCTTCACATACCAGCAAGACCCTGTTTTACCCTCGTCAATAGTTGGGGTTCACGGGCGAGCACGCCAATAAAATATAAGCTGGCTGGCGTAAGGCGAGTTGGGGCCGGCGCCCTGACCGCCGACGGTCCCGTCGATGCGTCCCCAGCGTCCCCACAGGCCGCAGAGCAGCAAGAACATGGGTGACACCGCGCAGCGGTGTCGCCAAAATGGCGATGCGCCACCTGGCATCGGCAGGGCGGGCTGAACCGATACCGATCCTGAGTCATGCATATGCTGAATACCCCCAAGAGCCTGCGCCTGCACATCGGTGTCTTCGGCCGCCGCAACGTCGGCAAGTCGAGTCTGGTCAACGCCCTGCTGGGCTATCCGCTGTCGATCGTCTCGCCCGTTGCCGGGACCACCACGGACCCGGTCGAGAAGGCGATTGAACTGCCCCCGGTCGGCCCCGTGGTCTTCGTGGACACCGCCGGTATCGACGACGCCGGCGAACTGGGCGGCCTGCGCATGGCCCGGACGGCCGGGATGCTGGAGCGGGTCGACATCGCGCTCCTGGTCTGCGACCACACCGGGATCGGGGACGATGAGCGCAGGCTCCTCGCCCAACTGGCGGAGCGCAAGACGCCGGTGGTCTGTGTCCTCAACAAGAGCGACCTGGGACCCCTGCCCGATGCGGCGCTCGCGGGTCTGCCGGGCGAGGAGACGGAGCTGGTCCGCGTCTCTGCACTGCACGGACAAGGGATCGACGCGGTCAAGGAATCCATCATCCGGTTGGTCCCGGAGGAGCATCTGCAAGGGCCGCCGCTGGTGGCCGACCTGATCCAGCCGGGCAGCACCCTGGTTCTTGTCGTCCCGATCGATCTCGGGGCGCCCACCGGGCGGCTGATCCCCCCGCAGGTGCAGGCGATCCGCGAGGCGCTGGACGCCGATGCCGTCTGTGTCGTGGTAAAGGAGCGCGAGCTGGCCGCCGCGCTCGGGAATCTGCGGACCAGGCCCTCGCTGGTCGTCTGCGACTCCCAGGTGGTGCTGAAGACCGTCGCCGATACGCCTCTGGACATCCCCCTGACGACCTTCTCGATCCTGATGGCACGCTTCAAGGCGGACCTCATCAAGCTCAGCGCGGGCGCGGCGGCGATCCATCGGCTGCAGCCCGGCGACCGCGTACTCATCGCCGAGGCCTGCACCCACGACCTCATCTGCGACGACATCGGGCGCGTGAAGATCCCGCGCTGGCTGCGCCAGTTCGTGGGCGGCGAACTGCAAGTGGACTTCAGCACCGGCAAGTATTTTCCCGACGAGATCGCGCACTACGACCTCATCATCCAATGCGGTGCCTGCATGGTGACCCGCAAGCACATGCTCTCCTGGCTCTATCGGGCCGAGCGTCAGCAGGTGCCCATGACCAACTATGGCGTGGCGATCTCGCTGCTGCAGGGGGTGCTGCCGCGCGCTTTGCGGTGCTTTCCGGCGGCGCTGAGTGCCTATGAGGGTGCCTACGAGGGTGCCTATGAGGGCGCCTGCCCGACCGCTCCGCACCGGTCCGGGTCCGGGGTACCGGTATGACGCCGCTCGCTGTCCTCCTGCGCCAAGAGGCGTTCACCGACGCCGACATCATCCGCCTGCTCGGGTTAACGGACCCTGGCGAGTGCGAGTGCCTGCGCCGGGCCGCCTATGACCTGACCACCTGGATCATCGGCGACAAGGTCCATTACCGCGGCATCGTCGAGTTCTCCAACCGCTGCACGCTGAATTGCCGCTATTGCGGCATCCGGCGCGACAACCTGGTGCTCGAGCGCTATCACCTGAGCATGGCGGAGATCGTCGAGTGCGCGGTCTGGGCCGCTGAGAACGGCTATGGCTCAGTCTGTCTGCAGGCCGGCGAGCGGCGGGACCGGCCATTCATCGACTTCGTGACGGAGTGCATCTGCCTGATCCGCGCCCGCACCGTCTCCGCGACACTGCCGAATGGGGCGAGCATCACCCTGTCGCTGGGCGAGCAAACGCTCGACACCTACCGCCGCTGGCGCGAGGCCGCCGGCGGGGCGGACTGCATGCGCTACTTGCTGCGGATAGAGACTTCAAATCCCGCGCTCTTTGCGCACCTGCATCCCGGCGGATTCGCGCACGAGAAGGGCTATGCCGGCCGCATTCAGGCACTGGAGAACCTGCGCGAGGCCGGCTTCCAGGTCGGTACCGGCGGCATGATCGGCCTGCCGGGTCAAACGCTCGCCGACCTCTGCGCAGACCTTCGCTTCTATCAGCGGATCGATGCCGACATGCTCGGCATGGGACCCTACATCCTGTCCCAGGGGGCCGACATGTGCGCGGAAGGCATGATGGAGCCGGCGCCCTTGCTGCAGCGCGCGCTCAACATGCTGGCCGTCTCCCGGCTGGTGCTGCGCGATGTCAACATCGCCGCCGCGACCGCTTTGCAGGCCTTGGCCGCGGATGGCCGCGAACGCGGCATCGCCTATGGCTGCAACATCGTCATGCCGAACATCACCCCCCGCGCGGTCCGCAAAGCCTACCAGCTCTACGACAACAAGCCCTGCATCGACGATCAACCGACCGATTGCAGCGCCTGCCTGGAGGGCCGTATCCGCAGCATGGGCCGACAGGTCGGCTGGAACGAGTGGGGCTGCTCGCGCCATTTCCGTCGGCGCCTGGAGCTTGCGCTGCCGGACCGACCATCGCTGCCGGCCGAGACCCTGTCGGCCAAGTCCATTCATGTCGGCATCCCCCTTCGGCGCGGTCCGACTCGCACCGATCCCGCGGCCGCTCTGACCAGCGCGACAGACAGGTCGCGGTGAAATCGAAGCTCTGCTATTCGCCCTGCCGATGGCCTCGGGCGCGGCCTGCGGCGCGGGTCAGTCCTACGGGTTGGCAGGGCGGCGGCCACACCGTCCAGATTACACCCGCTGGAGAGGCGACCAATTTCAGAGGCATAGCCCGGATGGGGCAATAGCGCAATCTGGGACGGCGCATCAAGGACTGGATCAAGAGCCAGCGGCACCTGCCGGCCAGGACGTTGATCGAGGGACTCAATCGGCGGCTGGTAGGGCATTACAATGACTACGGTCTTCCGGGCAACTCGGCGGACCTGTGGCGCTTCTACAAAACGGCCGTCGCCTATGCGTTCAAGTGGCTAAACCGGCGCGGGGGCAAGCGCAAGCGCTTCACCTGGGCGGCCTTCGGTCGCGCCATCGAAACGCTTGGTATCGCCAAACCCCGCATCACCGAGTCGCGCGGCTTGCAACACGAGCTGGTGTTTGCGTAAAACGTGTCGCTCGCTTGATAAGCGAGTACGACCGAGGAACCGGATGCGGGAATACTGCACGTCCGGGTCTGTGGCCGGGGCTCCGGGCAACCGGAGTCGCTACGCCGGAGGCATTTTTTATGCGTTTCTTGGTTCTGGAATTAAGTAAATAATGTATTTAGTAAACTGTCACCGTAATTGAACTGTCACCTTAATTCCTGGCCCCTTTTCGCTTCTCGGCCCCCTCCAAGATGGCTCACTCGTTCCCGTCCCTCCCCGTCGGCTCCCTCGCGGGGCTTGTCAGGCCTTGATCAATAATCCGGCTAAGACCGCGTCGTTTGCGTGGGAGATGAGGCCGTAAGTCGCGGAAAGTAGAGTTGCTCGTCGGCCCGGAGCATAAGCAGATGGCCGGTTATACGACCAAGGCCGCTTGTCACGCCCCTCCCGGCGATGCTAAGTTGGCTCCGCTTGTCCGCTACGGTCGCCCGTGCGGTTGAACTTCTTATCCCCAGCCACCCTTTGGAGGTCATCATGTCGCTCACCGTCAAGATTTCCGACTCAAAGTTCGTCTATTCCGGCAAAAGCTACTTTCGAGGCGGCTGCGAAGACGTCAATCTGGCCTCCTTCGGTAAAAAGAAGGCGCCGATCAGTAGCGCCAATTACCTCGACGTGGCAGGCACGGTCTCCGCCGAGAACCTGGCTAAGGTGGACGTCAGTGTATCGGGGCCTTATTCCATCGAATGGAGCAAATTCTCGGACACCGACGTGAATGTCGGCATCAAATACTTGACGGTGGCCGGCGGGCAGGTTGGCTTCAGCCGCAACGCGGCGAAATCGGCCAACCTCGTCCTCATGAAGATCACGCTGGTCGAAAACGCCCTGACGAGGCTGCTGAATAATCACGCAAACATCGCCCGCAACTTCCTGAAAGACGAGGGCAACGACGCCCGCATCGTCAGTGCTGTCTGGATCGTCATGGAGGGGGAGTTGGCCAGCAAGATCACCAGCGGTGTCGATGTATCCGCCAGCGCGCCAGTGGGCACCTCCGGTTTCACCCTGAACGTCAGTACCGGCACCTCCTCGACGGCGACCACCAAGGTCCAGATACCGCCACAGACCTGCTTTGCCTACATGATGAGCAAGGTAAAGAAGTGGGACAAGGAGGACGGCAACTGGATGGTGGAGGACCTCGAAGACGACCTGCAGGGGCCCAACTGAACCGCTCGCCTGCTGGTTTATGAGTGGAAGCCCGGACCGAACCCACTGCCGGTGAGTGAAGGCACGCCGACATCGCGGCCCCGGAGCAAGGGCGTACAGGCGACCGTAGGAGCCCGCTTGGGGGCGACTTGGCCGAGGGAGGATGGGGTCGGGTCTCGTATCGCGAGGGAGGATAGGGTCAGGTCTCGGAGGGAGGATAGGATCATCAGGTCTCGCATCGTAGCATTCCGATAATTGCGGATAAGTGCGGATAAGGGGCCAAGCTGAATTAAATTTGAAAGCGGAAGAGAATTTAATTGAGCCTAGCAGTCTGCCGGACTTAGCCCGAGCGCAGAGAGTCGTGACACCGAATCCTTGTGGTGTCGCGCTCTTGGGCGCCCGGCGCCCCCGAGCTTGCGGACAACTCCGACGGCGCGCAGCCGGAAAGGACGCGGCGCCGAGCGCCAATGGGATCCTTAGAGATGGGCTGGCAGGGCACCCGCGCAGTGCCAGACCGTCACCCCGCCGGCGGCGTCGATCGCCGCCAGGGCCCGGTCGTCGCCGCGCCAGGCGCTCCGCCCACCAGGCGGCCGTGGCCGTCCGCGTCCAGATCCCAGACCAAGACCAGTCCGTCGGCGGCGCCGGTGGCGAGTCTGGGTCCCTCATGGGCAAAGGCCAGGTGGGTGATCGGCTCGGAATGACCCTCCAGGAGTCCCGGTGTGGTCCCCTCCGGCCCAGCGCCGGCGAAGCTCCAGACGGTGACATAGTCGGCGCCGGAGGTGGCGAGCAGCCGGGCGCTGGAGTCGAAGGCGAGTGCCGCCGGTTTGCAGGGGTAGCCGGACATCATGGAATCCTCAGCCGTAAGCCGCCGCCGGAAATGGACGGTGCGATCCTGACCGCCGCCGGCGACGATCCCGCCGTCGGGGCTGATCGCCAGCGAGATCAGCGAGCCCTTCCAGTCGAGCCGCGGTAAAACGACAGGCCCCCATAGCAGGCGCTCGCGATCTCTGCCTCGCTGCACCAGTGCAAGCCGGACACGGCGCTGGCGTGGGCCGGCGTGCGGGCGACCAACTCGCCCGCGGGTGTCCAGATCCGCACATGGCGCCCGGAGGCACTGGCGAGCCGATCGCCGCCGGGCGACCAGGCCAGGTGTTCCACCCAGGCGGTATCCGCATCGATGCCGACTGAGCTCACCTGGTCGTCGTGATCGTACTGAGCGACCCATGCATGCGCGCACTCTGGAGCGAGGGGCCGGTCCTGTCCGTCGCACAGCGTGAGCGCAAAGTCTTCCGCCAGGTGCTGGCTGTAGATGGCGTAATCGCCCGATGCGCCGATGTCCAGCGCGAAGCGCGCGCTCCCTGCGGTCGGGACCGGCAGACGTTGGTGTCGCTCCAGGCGCAACGCGTCGCCGGGAGCAAGGTCGAGGGCGTCCTCGGCATAGAGACGCACGCACCGCTTGGCGCCGGCACGCAGCCCCAGCTCGCTGGTGTCGGCAAGCGGCAGCACCACCAGTGCCAGGCTGGGGTCCGGTTTTCGATGACGGCGATCCGTCGGCCATGCTGCTCGGACAGAATGCGGTTCAGCAAGGTGGTCTTTCCCGACCCGAGAAAGCCGGTCAGGATGGTGACAGGGGTCTGAGTGGGGGTCATCGGCGGTCGCTCCCGGCGTCGTTTTGTGTTGAGTTTGAGTCTGCATCAAGTTTCCGGCTACTGGGGCTCGCCGGGTGCGTCGTCAGGCCATCCTGGCCTGACACCGTCAGGGCTGGAAGCCCTGACTACGCACGCCGCTGGCCGGGATTACGATTAAGGCCGGTCCGCGCAGCGGTGGCCGGGTCCGATCAGGTCGCGTCAATGAACCCATCAGGTACCGCCGCCGCGGCCCTGTGCCGGCCGGCTGAGCGCGCCGCTCACACCGCCGAGCGCCAGGCAGACCGCCGCCAGCGTCGGCCCGAAAGGCTGATCGAGCCCCAGGGCGAGGACGAAGGCCGCGAGATAGGCCGCGACACCGATCAGTCCGGCGAGCCACAGCGTCCAGGCCCATCCGGGTGCGATGCGAAAGGCGGCCCAGGCGGGGACCAGGATCAGGGCGAAGGCGCCCAGCAAGCCCAGGGTCGCCGTCCCGATCGCCACGCCGAACGCCGCCAGGAGATCGAACCCCAGGTGCCAGCGCCAGGCCGGCAGTCGGTTGGCCGTATCGTGGCGCGGAAAAAAGCGGGCGCGCAGCAGTTGCGGCATCAGGCGGGGCAGGGCGGTCACGGCCAACCCGGTCAGCAGCACGGCGGCGGCCAGTTCAGTCCAGCCGGCGAAATAGAGTTGGCCATCCATCACCGCCTGTCCCAAGGCATCGCCCGCGGAGGTATTGGCCGCCGCCAGCAGCAGCGCCGACCAGCCGATCAGGATCATGAAGCCGTACGCCGCGTTCCCGCGCGCCCCGCCGAGCGACTTCACCGCCCCGCCGCCGAGCGCTCCCAGACTCGCGCCGAGCATGGCGGGGATGCCGGCCGCGAGCCCCAGCAGGGCACCGGCGGTGGCCAGATGCGCCAGCCCCAGGGCGGCCAGCCATTCCTCGCGCAGCATCAGCAGTGCGCCCAGGACCGGCAATACCCCGGCGATCAGGAGTCCGGCCAGGAAGGGCAGCCGGAACAGTGGATCTGCGTAGATTTCCCAATTCATCGGATGAGCTCCAAAACCCGCGAGCAGACGCTGTCCAGAAAGGCGCGCTCGTGGCTGACCAGCAGAACCGCGCGCCCGTCGTCCCGGTGCGCCCGCGGTTGCGTCAGGAGCGCCGCCAGCAGACGCTCGTGTTCGGGATCCAGGTTGTTCGTGGGCTCGTCCAGCAACACCAGATCCGCCGACCCGGCGAGCGCCGCCCAGACGCACAGCAGTTGGTACTGGCCGCCGCTCAGCCGGTCGATACGCCGGTTGAGGTGTTGGCTCAGGGACTCCGGCGGCTGTCGGTGCGACGGGACGCCGGCACACTGCAGCAGGTCACGCCCGGTCAGCGGCATGGCCGGGAGGCGCACCGGCCGCTGCTCCTGGTAGAACAGGGTGAGGTTCGGCGCGCGCTCGATCCGCCCGGAGCAAATCCGGGCGGCATCGGCGATGGCGTTGAGCAGGGTGGACTTGCCGCTCCCGTTCGTGCCCCACAATCCCAGGACGTCCCCCGCCTGGATGCTGCACGAGACCGGCCCCACCACCGGCGCCGCATAGCCCGCCACCACCTGCTCCAGACGCAGCAGGGGCGCCGCCGGGTTGCCGTTCACCGGGCACTCGCGAGTGCCGCGACCCAGCGTCCGAGATGATCCAGATAGCCCTTGCCGTCCGCGTCCGCCGGCGGCTCCAGCGGCAGTTGGATGGCCGTCCAGCCCAGGTCGCGCGCTAGCGCCTGAGGCGCCTGGGGTGACTGATACGGGGTATAGAGGATGACCCCCCGGCCGCCCTTGAGTGCGGCGGTCAGCGCGCTCAACTGGCGCCCGGTCGGCGGTACGCCGGGGATCGGCTCGATGGTGCCGAGCAAGGGGAGGTCGAAACGGTCCAGCAGATAGAGGGCATCCCGGTGATAAAGCACGGCGCCGGGCGCCCCGGCCAACTGCTCCCGCCAACCGGCCGTGCGGGCCGCCGCCTGGGTGGCGAAGGCCTCCGCGCGGGCACGGTAGGTCGCGGCAGCGGCCGGGTCGAGCTGGGCCAGCCGTCCCGCCAGGGCCTGGCCGACTGCCGCCATGCGCACCGGGTCCAGATCGATGTGTGGATTGCCCACCGGATGCACGTCACCCTGAGCACGGTCCGCCGAGCCGCCCTGATCCAGCAGATCCACCTGCGCGGCCGCCTCGAAATAGCCTGGACGGCCCGGCTGGATGCGGGGATTGGCCGCACTGCTGATCGCCACCGGGAGCCAGCCGACTTCGAGTTCGGCCCCGATGGCGACCAGCAGGTCGGCGTCCCGCAGGCTGCGCATCATGCTGGGTTTTGCCTGGAGCCGGTGCAGGTCCTGCTGCGGCCCCGCCAGCACCGTCACCTGGGCGCCGGGGCCGGCGATCTCGCGCGCCAGCGCGCCCATGCTGGGCGCGGTGGCGACGATTTCGAGCGCCGCGGCCGGGACCGCGGCGAGGGTCATGAGCCCGATCAGGGCGGTGCAAAAACGTCCGATCATAATACTCTCCGAAAAGTGACGGTCATGGCCGCATGGCCAACGGTCATTGAAGGATGCACACCGCATCCGAGACATGAAGTTCCCTCGTGGGAGCGGCCTGCGGCCGCGACAGGGCCGCGGGGGCCTTGATCGTATTCCCGACCAGCGGCGTGCGTAGTCAGGGCTTCCAGCCCTGATGGTGTCAGGCCAGGATGGCCTGACGACGCACCCGGCGAGTCCAAGTGGCCGGAATCTTGATCGAGGCCGCCGCGGGGGATCGCGCGGTCTGGGCGTTCACGGTGCGCCCCATCGCGGCCGGAGGCCGCTCCCACAGGGTTCTCATGCGCTTGAAGATCCTTCGCTGTTAGAAGGTATGCGCCCCGTGGCTCCCCATGCTCATCAGGAACTGGAGATAGAAGGCGTCGAAGCGTTCGCGCTGACCCGGCTCCTCCAGGATGTCGTTCTTCGCGTACTGGGCGCGCAGGCGCGAGAATTCCGAGAGATTCCAGGTGATGTCCAGCGTCCAGCGGTTCGATGAGCCGAAGTCCTGGGAGGTCGGGCCGCCGGTCACCTCGTTGGTCATCCCGAAGATGTCGTAGCGCAGGCCCGCGGTCCATTTTGGCGCAAAGCCGTAAACCGCCTGCGCATAGAGTCCGTCGCTGGTGAAGTCGCGGGATGCGCCAAGCGCCTCCGGGTGGGGGCTGGAGCGGATCGACAGGTCCTTGGTGGAGCGCAGGTATTCAGTCTGGAACTTGAATCCCTTATGGCCCTCGGCGCCGCCGCCGTCATACTTGTACACGAGATCCAGGCCCCAGATGTCCGCGTATCCCGCCAGGGCGTTGTAATGCACGATCTCTTCGTGCTCATGTTCCTCGGCATGGTCGGCTGCGACTTCGTGGGTATGACCTTGAACTTCCTGATGCTGATTATTGCGGGCATAGGAAGCGCCGAACTGGAGCGCGTGCCGCTCCGGAAGGTTCGGGGCGACCTTGGCGAAGGCCGTCCACAGGCGTGGTCCCTCGTTCTCCTCGCCCAGATAGCCCGCGTTATCCGCCAGTAGCGCCCGCTGATCCGCATCGACCACGGCACCGAAACGCTCCTGGTCGCCCTGGGCCAGCTCGGCCCCGAGCAGAGTGTAGAACGGCAGCGGCGGCAACCAGGTCAACTGCACGCCCGTGTCCTGGAGCCCATGAGCGCCGAGCAGGTTGAGATACGGCAGGTTCTGATCCACGAAGTCCCACTGGTGGGGGTGCTGCTTATTGATATAGCCGAAATCGCTCAAGAACTTACCACCCTTCATCCGCAGCCCGTACGGCAGACCGCGGGTGTGGAACCAACCCTCTTCCAGTTCCACCTCGCCATCCCCGTCGATGGCGAGAAAGAGCGCCGCGTCGAAATAGGGGTCCACCGTGGCGGTGAAAGACAACTCGGCCTCGCGGAAGTTGAACCCGTTCTCCGCGGCCCCGTGGCTGTGCGCCGCCGCCTCAACCGCGGCCTCTTCGCCGTGGGTGTGAGGGGCCAACTGGGATGGCTGGTAGGCCTCGCCCACCAGCGCCGAGCCCTCCCCGCCGATTCCGTCGTGATAGTAGTTACCGTCCAAGATCACGGCGATTTGTGGATTGAAGGCGCTGCCTGAGGTCAGGGCACCCAGGACGCCGCCGCTCGGCGCGGCCGGGGACGGTGTCGCCGGGCCGACGGTCGGCGCGGTCATCGGCCGGGACTCGGCGGCAGCCGCCTGTGCCTGTTTGGCCGCGGCCTCGGACTCCCGCGCCGCGCGGGCGGCTTGGCGCTCCGCCGTGGCGAGGCGTGATTCCAGGTCGGCAATCCGTCGCTCATATTGATTCTTGATCTGATTGAGCGAGGCGCGCAGCTCGGCGATCTCCGGATCGCTCGCCGCCGCGGCCGGGAGTGGCGCAAGCAATGGGGTCAGCAGGGCGGCGCACAGGACAGCCTGCGGTAATGAATGACGCATGACGGAAGACTCCGATCGGCAAGGAGATTGGCCGCATCCTGCCCGTGGGGCGGGGCGGCTGTTGGGCGGATCGGAATCAGTCGGGTGGTGCGCGGGCCTGCCGGCCGCGCCGGCTGCGGACGGTGGGATTGGTAACGGTCAGCGCCGGGGGTGCGGTCCGGCCCAGCGGGATCAGCGGTGCGACGGTCAGCGGCAGAGCCGGCAGCGCCGGAGTGGCCGCCGCGTGGCAGATGGGGCAGTGGTCGGCCTCGCCCTGGATCAGGTGCTCCACCTCGTGAGCGCCGGCCAGCACCTGGTAAATCATCAGGATCAGTGCAAACAGCAGCCCCAGACGCCCAAGCGGAATCCGGGACGGTCGCTCCAGGGTCCGGCACCGCCTGTTCAGCATCGGATGAACTCGGCGGGCGTGCGGCCCGGGTCGACCGGGTCGGCCGCCTGACCGTGCCGCATCCGGCACGGGGCCATCAAGCGGCACCCGAAGTCGTGTTCATTGGCGGCTGATCAGCCCAGGTCGAGTCAAAAGACGATCCGCGGCTGCGCCTTGGTCAACTCGGCGCCGCCCTGACCCCGCGCGGTCACGTACTGAACCTTCAGCCGCTCCGTGGCCGGGAAGGCCGCGAACAGACCCACCTCGACCTGATCGATCTTCTCGGGATGGGTGCACTCGAAGTCGTAGTCGGCGTCCAGGTCCGCATGGCTTTCGTGTTCGGCCGCCGCGGTCGGAGCCTCCGCATGGGCTTTGTGATCCTCGTGGTCTGCTTTTTCCGCCGGCTCATGCCCCAGGAGTGACGAACTCACCGATGCCGCGGTGAGCCGGCAGCCTGCCGCCTTGGGGAAGCTGAAGAGCCGCTCGCCGTCCTTGAGCAGGGCGACCGCCCGTTCCAGCGCGGCGCGCTGGGCGTCATCTTTCGGGGCGTGCTCGAAGCCCACCAGATTGGCGGCGGGGCTTTCGAGTTCGATCTCCATCTCCTTGCCGTCGAGGGCCAGCGTGAGCGATCCGACCCCGTGTTCGTGGGCACCGTGCTCCCGGTGCACGTGGGCGTCTTCCGCCAGCGCGGCGGGCAGGTTCAAGATCAAGGCGGCGGTCAGGGCGTGGAGCGCGATACGGACGTTCATCTGGACCTCGGCGCGTGAGTTTGGTTGAGAAGAAGCTAGATGGAAACCGACGTCGTTCCGGCCGGACGCCGGAATCCAGCGCCATGGATGGTACCTTTCAGCGCGCACGGACACCCAAAGGGACACGGCACGCCCCGCCGACTCTCCTCTCGAACGGATGCGCCGCTGCCGGCATGACCGGCGCGACGCCAAGGGTGGCGGATCGGGGGTGCTGCGCCCCCACGGGTTACGGTGACCGATGCACCGCACTGCGCCAAACACTGCCTAACCATCGGGACTCCGTCAGCCGCGCCCAGCTTGGGCGATCAGGAGTGCGATACGTTATTACATTCTTGACGTGTGTCAAGCGTCAGGCTGTCTTTATCCGGTTGCAGCGTCTCGCCGCCCTCCATGGCGGCCCTCTTCGGGCCAGCGAATGGTCGCCCGGCAGCCCGAAGTGCGTCAGCACCTGGCCGACTGGCTGCCGCGGTCGCGGGTACAGTCCTTGTCACCACGCGCGCGGTCACGGCGCAGACGGCAGCGTCCACCTGGGAGTTGCTATGATCTCCCCGACGTCGAGGCTCTACCGCGAGAGTCGCACGGGAACCCCGGTGGGAGCGGCCTTGGTCCGGTTGAAGCCTCGACTGTGTGACGTCCGGGCACGCGGCAGCGTAGGGTGGACAAGCGCAGCGCAGTCCACCGGCGGCGGCGTGGGATTGGGTGGACAACGCTCGCGCTTGTCCACCTAAAGGCGGAATGATGATCAAGGCGGCTCGGCGTGCGGCATCCAAACTCAACCACAACAACGGGGAAACACCATGAGCGACAGCGAGCGGGAACAGGGCGTCTTTACCGTCACCATCGAGCGGTTCGCGAATTTTTTGTTACCGCGGGCGCTGGACATCAAGGCGAAAGTCGACAGCGGTGCGCGGCTCGATGATTTCGATATCGAGTTTCTTGAAAGCGTCATGGTCGAAGCCGAGCAGGCCAAGCCCTTTATGGACCGCCACCCGGATCTGCAAGACCTCTACACCCGCGCGGTCAGTCTTTACCATGACATCGTCGAGCGGGCAGCCGCGAATGAAACGGGCGTCTGACCGCAATAGTCGCGCAGCGACCCCGTGGGAGCGGCGTCCCGCCGCGACGGGGCCGGGCGCACAGTCGCAGCGTTCGTGGTTACCGCGGCACCGCATCGCGGCGGGACGCCGCTCCCACGGGGGACTGTCGTCGTCCGGGGCGGCTTGATGTTCCTTCCATGGCCATCAGCCGGTGGCGATTCCCGATATCTTAAAGAAAATCAGTGGCGCCTGAGCGCCGGACCGGCTAAAGCCTCGATCTCCAGTGGCCGGAAGGATGACCAAGGTCGCCGGCCAAGTCATCAAGTCCATCAGGCCAGCAAGCGTTCGGCCGCCCGCCGAATGTAGGCTTTGGCGGACGCCCGCTGCTTTTCAATGGTGGTCCGGAAATCCGCGACCCCCATGGTTCTGAAGAGCCGGATATACTCGCGATACTCCTTGTGCAGATTGCCGCTGATCAATTGCGAGAGAAAGACAGTGGCCAGGCGGGTCTGCTGGGACTTGCTCAACGGCGCGCGGCGCAAACTCCGCGCCATGCGTTCCCGAATGTATCCGGTATAGGAGGCCATGATATTGTCTTCGATATACCCAATTGCCAGCTCGATGCAGGCCTGATCGCCGCGCTGGACCCCATCGGCAACACCTTCCATGATGTGGTAGATCCAGGTCATACCGCCGGGATTGGTATAGACTCTGGGCTGCAACGCGAAATCGCTGGTGCCGCCCAGTTGGACACGCAGCGCCGCGTAGCGGGCCGTGACACTTGCCACGGACCACTTGCCCGCCGGGTTATAGTCGATCCGCGACGCGGAACGCTCACGGCCGGGTGTGGACTGCGCTTTCCGGTTCATCGGTGACATCGTATTCCGCGGTCTGGATCATCGTTCCGGCCGGCAGTGCTGATCTGGAGTCCAGGGCTTCAGCCTTGGACTCCAGCCGGAGCGACCAATGCCGTTTACGGCCTCGATCAAGATTCCGTCCACTTGGGCTCGCCGGGTGCGTAGTCAGGCCATCCTGGCCTGACAGCGTCAGGGCTGGAAGCCCTGATTACGCAAGCCGCTGGCCGGGATTACGATCAAGGCCCCGTTTACGGCCCCTGGTCAGCGCCGTCCTTCCGGTCGGCGCGCAGCGCCAGCGCCCGGCGCAGCACTGCGGCGTCGGCCTGATCCTTGGGCCGCAAACCCTGTTTGGTCTTGAGTAATCCAATGAGATCGAGCACCGGGATGCGTTCACCTTCCAACTCCAGCCATTCGATGTGTCGCTAACATCCGCCCAAGTCGCCGGCCGGGTATAGATCCCGTTATCCTGATCCGGTAGTGGGTTCGTCCTGGGTTCCGTCGTCAACAGTCGCCGCAACCAGTTCAGCATGCCAGCGCTCCCAATCCGCATTCGCCTCCGCCTGCGAGCGATACCGAAACACACCTTTCGGCACCCTGGTGCGGTACTGTCCCATCTGCTGCGACCAGGCGATTTCTTCCGGCGTCGGCGGTCGCAGCGGACCGATTGGCCGCTGACCGCGGCGGCCGACTGTTCGGGATTGGCTCATATCAGGTCTCTGCTCACCAGATCGGCGCATTCGGCACCGGACAGCGGGTTTCCACCGGCGTTGCGAGGGGAGTGCAGGGGGCCGAAACGTGTAGGACGGGCAGAGCGATAGCGATGCCCATCCGGCCACCGCGACGCTCAATTTAGCCGTTCAAGCTCGCAAAGGCGCGGGGAGCGCGGTTTAAGGATTCCGGCAATCCCCTAAGTCGGCACCACCTAGACTTTACTCCGCTGCCCGGTTCGCTGCCACTTCGATGCGATTGTCGCGCGACGCGGAACGCGGGCGGGC
>Ga0247840_10007855_pt1 | contig 14617 bp, 7 predicted proteins | sample LaCruzMarch2015__FD_192404 | JGI IMG/M metagenome (GOLD analysis project Ga0247840, IMG submission 192404) | Freshwater microbial communities from meromictic Lake La Cruz, Castile-La Mancha, Spain - LaCruzMarch2015_17m | ecosystem: Environmental > Aquatic > Freshwater > Lake | place: Spain...
GCTGGGCGGATTTAACGATGGTTTTACGTTACGCGCATTTATCGTCGGAGCATCTTAGTGGCTACGCGGGAAATTCAAAACTGGGTACAAATTGGCTACACTCACAAAAAAACCCCGCTGACGAAAATCGCCGCAGGGCTTGATTTAACTGGTGGGTCGTGCGCGATTCGAACGCGCGACCATCGCATTAAAAGTGCGGTGCTCTACCGGCTGAGCTAACGACCCAAAAAAGATTCCACCATTCTAACAAAAATGTGGATAAATGCAAATGTTAAATTTATATTTTACAAACAGAAGTCGTCGGCGGGTGTGATTAAAAGTGAGGGAATTTTGTAGAAAAATGTCGTTTTAACGCGATGTTCGACTTTTTATTTTTGTAAAACTCTTGTAAATCAATACATTGAAATTTAAGTCAATTTTTCTGCTCAAAAGTTAGGCGTGGCACTACAAAATTTTTTGTTTTCTGTTGTTATCGGTCTGTCAAAATACGGATTGGTCGAAACTTTTCAAAAGTGAAAAACATAACCACATGATTTTTAAATAAAAATAGAATCATAAAAAGTCGAACATCGCGTCGTTTTAGTAGACATAAATGATGATTGAGTGCGTTTCAAATCTATGGATTCGTCTCAACGTTTCTGTAAAAATGTCGTCACATTGAAAGAAAAATATCAAAATGGCGACAATTGAAGCAGGTGAAATGTGGGGCGTTGCATTATCAAAAAATGCAGCAATATTGATTCTGGTACGTTATCAATCACAAAGCAGTTCGTATTTCAGCGTATGCTTTCGAATATGCGGATGATTTCATGTTCTTCCAAAAAAATTTTTTTCTACAAGGTGGCTAACAATGTCCAATTCAATTTTGTTTCTAGTTTTACTTCTCGTAGTTACAAATTCTTCCGCCGAAGTCATTATCACTCCCACGGAAGTGTACAGCCAAGTTTTGCTGATTGAACAAGAAACGGAATTAGTAAAACGCCATTTTCATGTTACTGAATCCGCTGAACCCGTTAAAGAGATAACAGTAGATTTAAAGCCGCGCCACGTTTGGCAAAAAGGCTATATGTTACAAATGAAAATAGTGACCTTTCGATGCAAATATAATCTGGGTGCATTAACGCCCGTTATTTTAGAGCCAATGAAAGTCCTTAGCCCCAATTACACCTGGGCGCAAACACAACGCACATTGTCTGAAATTCGCATTATTCGTAAATTATTAGGCATCAACAGTGTCATCGGTGCCGTGCCTCAAATTGAAAATAAAAGACCCGTCGATGTGTACAACAAATTAAATCAGATTGAAGCCGAGTGGGATGTACTTGCGAACGCGACTATTGATTCCTCACTGACTTTTGCTCAATTGATGCGACTAAACGAGGATTTAAATGTCATTTTTCTTAAATTGAATCTATTTGATACCGCTGTTCCGCCTGCAAAAAAAATAGATACCACGTCAGTTGATTCTTTAGAAAAAACGTTTGCTGCTTTAGAGCAGATTCAACGACTACAAAAAATGGCTCGAATTGAATTGGTTGATTTATCTGATTTTCGTACAACTGAAAACGTCAAACCCGCCAACGTTTTCAATATGGTATGTTTTCTTATCGCAGAGATACAGCCAATCAAAGCCGAACTTGGAATTACGACTTTTACTCCTGCGGCAGCCGAATATAAAAATAAAAACCCTGCTGATGTTCAACAACTTTTAGGCTATATTGAGAAGAAGCTCGCGCTGATTCAGCATTTATAGGGGAGTTTTACGATGTTTAAATTCATAGGATTAAAAGCTAAATTTGCGGTTCTTTTTTATGTGGTTTCTCTTAGCGCAATGTTTATCGTCGGTTTCTATGGCTACAACAATGCGAAAGATGCGTACATAAAAGGCGCATTAGATTTGGCAAAAGGCTACACCACCGAAGTCAGCGTACATATCGGTGACTCCTTGAAATTTGCCCGTAGTGATTTGGACTTTATTTCGAATAGTTATGCCTTGTTACGATACGAATACTGGATGGATATTGGCGAAGAAAAAAAAGCAAAAGAATACCTCAAACTCTTTTCAGATAGCTTACGCGGGTTGAGTGTTGCCTATCCCTATAATGTTAAAATTAGAATACTCAATAATAATAACGGGCGCGAAATCGTTACAGTTCGGCATGATGTGGTGAACGATCAAGTTAGCGTTTTACCTGAACAGGCATTACAAGATCAAGTAGATGCGGATTATTTTACTCAAACTACCAAAATGCCTGATGGAAGCGTATTTGCTTCGGCGTTAGACCTAGAACAATCGCAGGGTAAAATCGAAATACCGCATATTCCCGTCATCCGTTTTAGTACGCCTTTATTTGGGGAGAACAATGTTAGATTCGGCGTGGTTGTAACGAGTGTTTTTGCCGAACATTTTTTCAAATACATTCAAGACACTAATAATAATGAGCAAGGGCGTGTGTTTTATTTGGTCGCCCCAAATGGTGATTATTTATTTCATCCCGATATTGAAAAACGTTTTGGGTCGCTATTGGGACATCATGCTAATTTTGAAAAAGATTTTCCGAATTTACTGTCTAAAATGAAAGAAAACAGAGCGGGCATTATTTCCCAAACTGACCGGATAATTACCTATCAAGCGATTTATCCTGCGCCAAACAACGAGGAAAACTATTGGTTGCTTGTAGGCGTTGTACCAACATCTTTCGCGCTAAAAAATTTACAAACATTTGAATATACTTTTGTTGGATTAGCGATATTGGTGATTTTTTTGGTATTTTTAAGTTCGCGCTATTTCTTAGGTAATTTAATGCGTCCGCTGGAATTCGTTACTCGACAACTGCAATCATTAGGGCGTGGCGAAGTAAAAGTTGAATCGTTCAATTATTCGGGACAAGACGAATTGCGCGATATGTTGGATTCTACACAGATACTTGTGAGCAATATGGAGCGTTTAGCCAAACAAGCGGATGCGATTGGCAAAGGTGATTATTCCAGTGCAATTAAAGTGTTATCCGAACAAGATCGATTGGGGTCAGCGATTAACAATATGTCGGAATTATTGAAAACCGCTAAATTCGAAAATCAAAATCGAAACTGGTTGCGTGATGGTTTAGAGCAACTATCGAAAGCCTTAACAGGTGATTTGGATTCGATGCAATTAGCTGATGTGTCGATTAGCATTTTGGGACATTACTTATCGGCGGGACGCGGCGTGTTTTATAGCTATAACGAAAATATGCAACTGCTTGAATTGCTTGGCAGCTATATGTACAGCGAACGCAATCAAATTGGCAGCTCTTTTAAATTGGGTGAAGGCGCAATTGGTCAAGTTGCACGCGAGAAAAAACCGATTCTTTTAACCGCTATCAACGCCGATGTGCCGCCAATTGTGACGGGGACAAATGCCAGCGCACCGCTTTTCACTTACACTTATCCGTTGTTGCGTGAAGGCGCGTTACTCGGCGTGATTGAATTGGCAAGTTTTGAGCGTTTCGACGAAATAAAATTGGCGTTTTTACAAGAAGCAAACGTTATCATCGCGTCATTTTTATACGTTGTTCAACAAGGTGAACGCATTAAAAACTTGTTGATAATTTCAGAATCGGCAGAAAAATCAGCGCGTGAGCAAAGTAAACGCTTGCAAGAAGCGAATACCCAAATGGAAGAGCAACAGCAACAATTGCAGCAACAAACCGAAGAATTACAACAAACCAACGCGCAAATGGAAGAGCAACAACAGCAATTGCAACAGCAATCCGAAGAGTTGCAACAAACCAACGCACAAATGGAAGAGCAACAACAGCAATTGCAGCAGCAAACGGAAGAATTGCAACAAACCAATGCTCAAATGGAAGAAACGCAGCAGCAATTGCAACAACAAAATAGACGCTTGCTTGAATCACAAGAGGAACTCGACGAACGCGCCAAACAACTCGAGTTATCAAGTCAATACAAATCTGAGTTTTTGGCGAATATGTCGCACGAATTAAGAACGCCGTTAAATTCAATTATTTTGCTGTCAAAAATGATGGCAAGTAACAGTAATCAACATCTCAATAATGATGAAGTGCATCAAGCTGAAATTATTCACAATGCGGGCAATGAATTATTGCGCTTGATTAACGACGTATTGGATTTGTCAAAAATTGAAGCGGGACAAATGGAATTACATATTGAATCCATCGATAGCCGCGACTTTTTGAGTAATTTGCACGAACTGTTTGAACACAGCATCAAAGAAAAAAATCTCGAATTTACATTGCGTGATGATTTTCATGGTCAATTTACGAGTGATCCAAATCGCTTGTCACAAATTTTGCGAAATTTGCTGTCGAATGCCATGAAATTCACTAAAACTGGCGGCATTACACTATCGATTGGACGCAGCGATGATGCTAAATTGCCGATTAAAATTAGTGTTAAAGACACAGGCATCGGAATTCCAGAAGAAAAACGCAAAGTCATTTTTGAAGCCTTTCAACAAGCAGACGGTTCAATTTCACGTCAATACGGCGGCACAGGTTTAGGTTTATCGATTAGCTTGCGGTTTGCCAAATTATTAAAAGGCACAATCGAATTGAATAGCGTGGTTGGTCAAGGCAGTGAATTTTCATTATTGTTACCCGAAACCTTAATCGAAACTTTATCACCTGCTAAAACGCTACCAAATCCAATTAAACAAGTCGCGGCGCGTATTCAAGTTGAAACACAACGCGATGCTTTTGTTATAGAAGATGATCGCAATCAATTAAGCGCGACCGATTCGGTTATTTTGTTAATTGATGACGATTCGATATTTGGTCAGGCACTGTTAGAAATCAATGGAAAATTAGGCTACAAAACGCTATTGGCACAAACGGGCGCAGACGGTTTAAAGCTCGCAAAACGTTACAAACCACAAGGCATTTTATTGGATTTAGGTTTGCCCGATATGGACGGTAGCGAAGTGTTGCACGCACTTAAAACGCAACTCGAATTGTCTGAAATCCCTGTTTATATCGTGTCAGGACGCGAAAAAAATGCGGCGGTGATGGGTGAAAAAATCATGGGCTATTTGCAAAAACCTGTTGATGTTCAACAAATTGGCGATGCAGAAGCCGAACTGTTAGCATTTATTCACAAATCGTTATTAAAAACTATTTTGGTAGTTGAAAATGGCGAAGTCACCGCGCAACACATTCGTGAATTGATTGGCGAGCAAACGGCAACCATCATAACGGCAAATGCGGCTGATAATTTTGAAACCTTGTTAGCCCAAAATACTTGTCATTTAGCCATTATTGATTTAGGAAATCAGGCAGGCGAACAAGCCTTAGCGGTGACAAAAAAATTGCATGGCATTAACAATGCAATGAATTTTGTGTTTTTCGGACAGCAAACATTAAGCGATGAACAAGAAGCGCAAATGCGTCAGTATTCAGACAGCATCATTATTAAAACCGCTCAATCTGAACAACGATTATTGAAAAATATCGAGCGGTTTTTAGCTAAATCTTCCTCATCGACAACAAAGAATTCCGCGTCGCTAAGTTTGCAACATCATGTGAGCGGCGAACAATTAACTGGTCGGCATATTTTGATTGTTGATGACGATGCGCGAAATTTATTTGTAATTACCTCGGCATTAGAAAAAGAAGGTGCGAAAGTGGATGGCGTTTTAAATGGTCGCAAAGCGTTGGATTTCTTGAAAAAAGACCGCGTCGATATGATTTTTCTCGATATTATGATGCCTGAAATGGATGGTTATCAGACCTTAAAAGAAATCCGCAATAATTCTAAATTAGCTACAATTCCCGTTGTTGCCTTGACGGCTAAAGCTCTTAATGCAGACCGCGAAAAAGCCTTAGCTACAGGGGCAGATGACTTTTTATCAAAGCCTGTTGAGTACGAAGCCTTAATAAACATGGCAAAAGTTTGGTGTGCAGGCAAACACGAATAACACATGAACATTCAACAATCAGACAAACAGCGAAAAGTCGCAATTTTAGGGCAACTCGAACTGGCAGACGAACGCGAAAAATTATTAGCCCTCTTAAAACAAGAAGCTACGCAGCAAAATACTACCGTTTTAGAGTTAGATTTTTATGATGCGAATTTGTTGCCGAGCGAAATTGTTGAGGCGATTGCTGAGTTATTGAATTCAGGCGTAGACATTAAAATTTTGGTTTATCGGGAGTTGTTAGCGCACGCTTTATCACGCTTAGGTTTGCCCTGTCGCAAAATGGTAACGCAAGCCTTGAGTTCACCGTTGGCAGAATGCAAAGCCTTGGTTTTAGCGGGTTCGGCAAACAGTCTGGATAAAATTTTGCACATTATTCATTCTTTGCCAGAAGCAGATGTGGCTATTTTTATCGCTCAACATGTCCGCGAAGACCAAACGAATTTACTCGATAAATTGCTTAAAGTGGTGACAAATTATCATGTGATAATGCCGCAAAACATGATGCCCGTTGAAACAGGCACTATTTATATCGCGCCACCTGCTCATCATTTGCGTGTTGCACATGGTTTGGTGTATTTGACCTGCGATAAAAAAATTCAATTTGCCCGTCCTTCGATTGATGTTTTATTTGAATCCGTTGCGGGAGAGTATGGAAATAAAGCCATCGCGGTTTTGTTATGTGGTTTTGGTCAAGATGGTGTGAAGGGTTGCGAAATTCTAAAAGCAGCAGGCGCGTGCGTCATCGTCGAAAATGCAGATGAATGTAAAGATGCGCGAGTTTTACCCGACAACGCTATTCGCACAGGTTCTTTGGATCATGTGTTTAGTTGTGAATCGATTACCAGCGTGGTGGCGGCGGCAATTAGTGGCACGGCAGCGGCACCTGCGGGATTGTTGCAGCGACTGTTTTTAAAAGCGATTAAAGCAGATTATGGTTACGACTTTTTAAATTATCAAACGGATAGTTTGGAGCGGCGTATTAAAAATATGATGCTCAGTTTTGGCGTGAACAGTTTTGGCGATTTTCAGCGAATGATTTTGAGTAATCCAAAATTATTTCAACGTTTCATTGCTGAAATTTCAGTCAGCGTGAGTGAATTTTTTCGTCATCCTGAACAATTTGAATTGTTGCGAACTGATGTTTTTCCGTATTTAGCGAGTTTTCCACTGATTAAAGTGTGGTCAGCGGGTTGTGCAACGGGCGAAGAACCTTATTCATTAGCGATTTTATTACACGAATTAGGCTTGCTAGAAAAAAGCCGTATTTTCGCTACAGACATCAATCCATATTTGTTGGAACTTGCAAAAATGAAATCTTTTCCATCGGAGGAACTTAAAAAAAGTCGTGTTAATTATTCAACAAGCGGTGGCTTTGCAAAATTTGATGATTATGTGCAATCGTTTGGCAGTTTTTTCAAAGTAAAAGACGCATTAAATAAACGCATTTTGTTTCATTGCCATTCGTTGGTTCAAGACGGCGTATTTAATGAATTCGAGTTAATTGTGTGTCGCAATGTATTGATTTATTTCGACCCACAAGCGCAACAAAAAGCCTTACAATGTTTTGCCAATTCGTTGCATTCTGACGGATTTTTAGTTTTAGGAACGCAAGATGGCTTGCAAAATGTGGCGCGAGCAGTAGGATTTGTACCTTATCGTGCGGGCAGTCACATTTATAAGTTACAAGGTAGGGTTTAAATTATGTCTGAAAAATTTACCATTTTAGTTGTCGATGACAATGCGAATAATCGTTTTACCTTACGCACGTTATTGGCGCAGTTACCAAATTGTGAAATTTTCGAGGCAGATTCTGGCGAAGCGGCGTTGATTAAAACGATTGAGCAGCCAATTCACCTAATTTTATTAGATGTTCAAATGCCAGTGATGGACGGTTTTGAAACTGCGCGGCATTTGCAAATGACGGAACGCACACGGCATATTCCCATCGTTTTTGTCACTGCTGTTTTTAAATCCGAAGAATTTATTCAACGCGGTTACAGCGTGGGTGCCGTCGATTATTTAACTAAACCGATTGATGATAATTTGATGCTAAATCGGGTCAAACTCTATCAACGGCTGTTTCATCATCAATGCGAATTAGAGCAAACCATCGTTTTATTAGAAACTCACGAGCGAGAATTAGTTGAATTGAAAGATGCAGCCGATGCGGCAAATCGGGCGAAAAGCGTATTTTTAGCCAATATGAGTCATGAATTACGCACGCCTTTAAATGCTATTTTAGGTTTTTCACAATTGTTAGAACAAAAGGCGCATTTAAACGAAGAGGATAAAGCACAAATTCATATCGTTAATTGTTCGGGACAGCATTTACTCACGTTAATCAACGACATATTGGAAATTTCGCGCATTGAAGCGGGACGAACTGAATTACACAATGAATCATTTGATTTAATTGAAGCGTTGAACACCGTTGAAAACATTATTCGTGTGCGGGCGGTGGCGAAGAATTTACAGTTTCGAGTTGAATCAAATGCGCCAACACCGTTTTATGTCTACGGCGACGCGCCACGTTTACGACAAGTGCTAATCAATTTGCTTGGAAATGCCGTCAAATTTACCGAAAAAGGTGAAGTCGTTTTGAAATTCATCTCGAGTAATGATTTGAGTACATTTATTGTGAGCGATACGGGTGCGGGAATTAGCGAAGAAGATCAAGCGCATTTATTTCAGGCGTTTTATCAAACCGATACGGGAATCGCAAAATGTGAAGGAAGTGGTTTAGGGCTAGCGATTAGTAGCGAATTTGTGCGCTTGATGGGTGGCAAAATAAAAGTTCAGAGTAATTCAAATCAAGGTAGCACATTTAGCTTTAGTATTTCGTTACCCGAAGTTACGACACGACTGAAAAATACAGTGACGAAGCGCGTAATCAGCCTTACTCCTAATCAAAAACCTATTAGAGTGCTGATAGCTGAAGATAATGCGGACAGTCGGAAATTGCTCACTTGTTTATTGGAAAATATCGGTTTTCACGTTAAATCTGTGAGTAATGGTCAGGAGTGCATTGAATTATTTAAAACGTGGATGCCGCAGTTTATTTGGATGGATATGCGTATGCCTATTCTTGATGGTTATCAAACAACGCAGAACATTCGCGCCTTAGAAGGCGGTGACAAAGTCAAAATAGCGGCTTTGACCGCAAGCGTTTTTAAGGAAGAGCGTGATGCGATTTTAGCCGCAGGTTGCGATGAAATCGTCACCAAACCATTGGAAGAGCAACGTTTATTGAATGTGATGCAACAGTTGTTAGAAATTGATTATTGTTATGAAAACGCGAGCAATGTTTCACAGTCTGAAATTACAGATGAATCCTTAAATTTTGATTTGTTACCCGATGCTTTGTATCTTGAATTGAAATCAGCCGCTGAACAGTTGGATATGGAAGCCATTTATAACATTACAAAAAATATGTCGGATTATCCTCAACATGCCAAAACGATTAACCTTTGGGTCAGCGGGTTCCATTTTGACAAATTGTGGTCGAGTTTAAACAAAAGGAGCTGAGACACAATATCGGATTTAACGCACCAGACGAATCATCGCAATATCTTCCAAATAAGTGTAATAGCTCGAACCGTAGTAAAAATGCACTGCCCAGCCAAAAAAAGCATCCAACGCATAAGGCGATGATGACCACATTTGATCATTTGGCGTTTCTGGAAAAACCGTTAAATCTATTGCTAAATTTGGTTGTGACGTGTCGATTAAACTCCCTAATTCTTTGACATTTGGCAACCGCCAATTTTTACCCGATAAATTCGCTTCACTCGCGGCACGTTGTAAACCTTCCACCAACATTCCACCGAATGGATAACCGCTGCACGTTTTACCATTCCATTTCATGCCTTCCACACACCGCCGCCACGTCAAACCCGTTTGCGTATCAAACACTTCTGCGCCGTCTTTTGAAATGACATACTTTTTCGCTGTTGGTTTTTGTGCAGAGCTGACTAAATGAATTGCCGCGCTCGTTTTTTTGTCTTGTTCGAAAATGCGCCCGTCTTCAAAATAAATTCCCCAAACGTCGTTTATATTTTTTGCATAAGGCGTTGCCGACCAATAAATTTTGCTGGTCGAATTCGGGAAAAAAGTGAGGTCGATATTCGGATTTGGCAACGGAACGCTGTAATCGACAATGCTTTGTAGTTCTTGAATTTGCGGCAATCGCCAATTCGTTTCACCACACAATTTTTGTCCATTTATAGTTTTGACAAATTTCTCTACTTCAACAAATGTATAACTTCCAAGAGCATTTTTTGCGGTTTTTACTTCCCATAATAATCCCGTGATATTGTCTTTAACGCACGTCCATTCGGTTGCATTGAGCGGCAGATTTTCACCTATTGCACTGATTTTGCTAAAACTAAACCCCGCGTGACCATCTTTGTCATCATTATAAAAAACATCACGACCAAATTCGGCATCTTGGCGTGGATAAGTGCTAATGCCGCAACTCGCCACGTTAAACGCGCCGTCAGAACAAAATGTAATGCCTGTGTCGTTCAATTGCCCTTGAATTTGTGCCGCCACGTTAATTGTCACGGTATCGAATGCTGTCGCTTTTTTGTCGTCGATTACAGTGAGTTTAAAAATTAACGTGTCTGCTTTTTTGGGACTTGTAAAAATTGGTGTGGCTGTTTTTGGATTTTTCAAAACGACTTTTGTGCCTTTAGTTTGTAGCCATTGATACGTTTTGATTTTGCCATCGGCATCTGAACTTTTTGCGCCAGAAAGTGTGACACTGCTCGAAAGGGTTACATTTTGATCGTCGCCCGCGTTGGCAATCGGTTTTTGATTTGCCGCTTGTGCAGTTCCTGTTAAAAATACGGCTGAGATAAAAATTGTTTTCTGCAAGGGTGTTAGAGCAATCATTGCGTTTCCTATAGGCAAAAAATAACTCACTTTTAACTTAGCAAAAGTGAGTTGCTGTTTTTGTTAAATTTTCAACGTGGCAGGCAAATTATTTTCTGCAAATTGCCAATTGATAATGTTATCGAGAACCGCATTTAAATAACCCGCACGTCCATTTTGATAATCCAAATAATAAGCGTGTTCCCAAACATCGATCACTAAAAGCGGCGTATAACCTGGTTTTGTAAGAGGTGAATCAGCATTTTTGGTGGTTAAAATTTCCAATTTATTTTGCTTATTCAAAACCACCCAAGCCCAGCCACTACCAAAATGTCCTTTTGCCGCATCAAACAATTTTTGTTTAAAACCTGGATTTGTCCACGCACCTTTATCATCTTTCGTCGTATCGGAAAAATGTCCAAATTGAGCATTGATTAACGCAAGCAACTTTCCAGCAGGTAAAACTTTATCACCCGATTCAGGTTTTAAACTATTCCAATAAAACGTGTGATTCCAAGTTTGTGCCGCGTTGTTATAAATTTGCACCTGTAAAAATTGGTTATAGGTGGCTTTAATGATGCGCTCTAAAGTCATTTTTTCAAATTTCGTACCTTTAACAAAGGTATTCAAATTATTGACATATCCTGCGTGGTGTTTGCCATAATGAAAACTCAACGTGTTTGCACTGATGTGCGATGCAAGCGCATCTTGTGCATAAGGGAGAGCGGGCAATGTAAAGGTAGAAGTGGCAGGGATAGGTGCCGCTAGTGTTGCAGTTAGAGGTGTTTCTGTCGCTGCAAATACTTGGCGACTTAAACCCAGTAAATCTGTTGCCAGCATTGCGCTTGCTGCGCCGCTGAACATTAAAAATTTACGACGACTGATTGATTTTTTCAAAAGCATAATTTTTCCTTGAATTAAATTAAAAAAGGGAACGTTGTGAAACGCTCCCTCCTTAAAAAATCTCTACATTTAAGGTGCCGTCACAACTGGCGTTCCTGTTGCAGGTGTTGTTGTACCCGCTGTTGCAGCAACAACAGGCATTTCTAACGATGGAATTGAGCGTAAATAGTCATAAATCGATGCCAAATCATACGTTGTCATATTTTTGTAAATGGGCCACGGATGAATAGAGATCAATTTTGTTGTATCTTCAGGATCGGTGCCTTTCGTCATTGCGGCTTGAAACTGTTTGAACGTCAGCCCTGCAGGTTTTCCCGAAGCATCTGGCGTAAGATTAGTGGACGTGATGGTGTCTTTCGCATACTTTTTACCGCCTGAAAGATAAGTTGCGGCATTGATTTCAACAGGATCACCTTTGAAAGGATCTGTGCCTACTTTATAAACAACAGTGCTATGGCAACTACCACAATTTGCCACCGTGTTCACTAAATAACTGCCACGTTTTACATAGCTGATGTTTTTGCCACTTGTATTAAGTGGTACTGGCGCAGACACTATGGCTTCTGCGGCTATCGCGGTGTTGCTTACAACCAGTAATCCAGCTATTGCAAACCCTGATAAAAAATTTACTGTTTTATTCATAATAAATTCCTCATATAGACAGGTGAAATACCATGCCTCAGGTGGGATTGTCTATGAAAAGGGGACATTTTACAACGCCCCCCTCCTTAAAATATGAACTGAACCGAGAAATTAGTGTCCCATCCCTCCCATTCCTGTTGCAGCAGGTTTTCCACCAATCACAAAGGTTTCAGGTTTTGGTGGCGCGTGTTCTTTGAGTTCACCTGTTGGTGAATTCATAAAACTTTTGCTCAATTTATGGCATAAATCACAACCAATAACCTGACCTTTCACGATTTTTAATGGGTTGCCTGTCGCATCAGTTAACGTGCGGTCGGTAAAGGCTTTTGATAAACGTGTTCCTAAATGGTCTTTACCGTGACAAGCTGCACATTGGTCTTCGCCATCAGGACCAGGTTTTTGTGCAAAGTCATTATGCCAGCCACCGTTGAATTTACCATTTTGCGTTTTCGCGGTGTTTTTCCCCGCACCTTTTGCATCGTAATACCACGATTTATCGTTCACAGGGTGCATACCATGAGGACCAGCGAGGAAGGCTTTTTCACTGCTCGAATTCACAACCGTTCCTTCACGCACACCTTGAGCAACGCCTAAACCGCTCGCGCCACCATCGGTAGCAACTAAGCCTGTTTTGAAATCGTCTTTAACGTGACAAACCGAACATTCTGCAATGTTGCCGTCGTAACCTTGCAACTGTTTCGACGTTTGGTTGTCGTTAGCATTCGGATCTTGGTTCGGCCAAATCGCGTGTGAACCACCGTGACACGTTGAACAACTCAACGCGCCATTTGCGCCACTGCCATGAACATCAGCACTTTTACGATACAACGCTTGCGACACAGGCACACCGACATATTTCGTCGCAGACGGATATGTTTTTTGTTCCATCATGGGGTATTTTCCAGTAACGGAATCAACAGGTTTGCTTTTATCTTCAACCATTGTGATTGTCGGCGTTTTGGTCATATCTGGCGCAGTCAATGGTTCAAGACGATGTTCTTTCGTTGGCATGACTGCAAAACGGGCATCAACAGGATCACGACTGTAACCTGTTTTATCGCCAACTACAGGTGCTTGGCGTAACACGCCCGCACTGAAGTTTTCGCCTTTACCGTCTTTTGCTTTATTACCATCACCAACGTGACACGAGGCACAATTCGGTTCATCTAACCAAGGACGACGGAAATTAACAGAATCTTTGGTGTAAGCACCGCCGCCTGTTAAGTTCGAATTGTATTTTTCATTTGGATAAACGTTACCAACTGCCAACATATCACCGTGACAGCTATCACATTTCAAACCTGCCGTGTGATGAATGTCGCGGTAACTTTTTTCGGTTGCGCCCGTGTGGCATTTCACACAGTTTTCTTCAACGGGAATTTTGTCTCCCGTTTTAACTAACGGTTCACCATTTTTATCCGCTGGGAATAAATCAGGAGCCCAGTTATTTTTGGTTGCGTCATAAGGTTGAACAGTCGGTTTTGTTAAATTACCCTCTGCATCCGCTGTTAAAGGTACGCCGTTATCATCATTATGTTGAGAATCCCAACCACGACCACCTAACATTTTTGGATGTCCGCGTTCGTCACGAATCAAATCGCCTTTTTTATGGGCTAAACCGTCCGCGCTCACTGCCGCACTTACGTCTGCTTTATACACTTGCATTTTGCCGTGGAAAGCATGGAAGGCTTTGGAATAATCAGAACGATTGGTTTGGAAAGCACGCGGCACAACGCCTACGTCAAATTTAAGTGAACTTTGATGATGTCCCGAACAGAAATACATCGGTTGAGCGCGAGATTTACCTTTATCGTCCGCGTAACCATCTGCAAGCTGGCTTGAATAACTCGCTGGCCATGCTTTTCCTGCCGCAGGCGTAGGGCCAAAATACACCATGTAATCGTGCATGATTAACGTGTTGAATAACGCCGCTTTTTCTTGCTCAACCCACGACGTGCCACCTTCTTCTTCAGGTTCACGGAAGTTTAAACGCACTTGCAATTTCCAACTTGCGTCAGCTGTTGCAGGTTTCGTTGAACTGGTTGTAGAAGTCGGTTTGCCTTTTGCATCCACTTTTACCCAACGTGATTCTTTGACACGGTCAGTACGCAAACCATTTTGATCGCGTGGAATATAGCTTTTGCTGTTGGGATCGTTCATTTCTTTGGCTAAGTTTGTGAACGCGGGATTGTCGTCGATTTTGTCATCGAATTTGTTATGAACCGCAGGTGGCCAAGGTTTAGTTGCATCAACACCCGTGTT
>Ga0247840_10007856_pt1 | contig 14616 bp, 11 predicted proteins | sample LaCruzMarch2015__FD_192404 | JGI IMG/M metagenome (GOLD analysis project Ga0247840, IMG submission 192404) | Freshwater microbial communities from meromictic Lake La Cruz, Castile-La Mancha, Spain - LaCruzMarch2015_17m | ecosystem: Environmental > Aquatic > Freshwater > Lake | place: Spain...
GTTGTAATAGACAAATACTGCGCCGGTGACAATCAGCGTCAAAAGAAGGGTGATCAGCACGTCCGTGCGCGGGACGGTCAGGATGTTCCCGAAGAGGAAACTCATCAGGTCGGGGGCGTAGCCGGGGGTCATGTGGATAAAAAAGATACCGATCGCCACGCCGACGGCCCAGAGGATGCCGATGAAGAGATCGTTCCGGCTGAGACTTTTTTCCTCCTGTCTGCCGATCAGAACGGCAGCGGCCAGGACGAAGGCCATCGCCCCGAAGAGTGGGCGGATTCCCAGCCAGTAGGCGATCCCGAGGCCGCCGAATGCGGTGTGGCTGAGACCGCCGCTGATAAAGACCATCCGCCGGGTCACGATGAAGGGCCCGATGACGCCGCAGACGATGCTTGCCATGATTCCGACGAGGATTGCGTTCTGCATGAATTCGTAGGAAAGAATTTCATTCATGGCTGTATCTCCTCCCCGTGGGCGGCGAGCAGGGTGTGGGGGATGCCGTGCCCCAGGATCTCCACGGGGCAGCCGTAGACCTTCTCCAGCGTAGCCGAATCCAGCTCCCCCCGGCCGTGGAAGTAGAGGCGCGTGTTCAGGCACGCGATGTGGCGGTAGGTTTTTGCATAGGGCGTCGGATCATGGGTGATGACCATGATGCTCATCCGCTCCTGGAGCTCCGCCAGCAGATCGAGCAGGTCGGTCTGGGAGGTGATGTCCATCGCGGTTGTGGGCGCGTCGAGGAAGAGGGAAACCGGTTCGGAAACAAGCGCGCGGGCGATGAGAACCCGCTGGAGCTGGCCGCCGGAGAGGTCGGTGATGTTATCGTTCCTTTTTTTGTACAGGGCGAGCTTTTCGAGGATGGCGCCGGTCTTCTCCTCCTCTTCCCGGGTGTGCCGGGAAAGGTAGTTGTCTCCCCGGATGCAGCCGGTCAGGACCATGTCGAAGACGGAGATCGGAAAGGTGCGGTTGAAGCGCGCGGACTGGGGGACATAGCCGAGTCGGCCGCCGGTTTCTCTGTGAAAGCGGATCGTTCCGCTCCATGGCGTCAGAATGCCGAGGATCAGCTTGAGAAGGGTCGTCTTCCCGCCGCCGTTTGGACCGATCAGCAGTGTGAAGTCCCGCGGCGCGATGGCAAGGGAGATATCCTCCAGAACCGGTCTTTCCAGATAACCGTAAGAGAGATGCTCAATTTCGATCAGGTTTTCCATTTTCCCTATTTCTTCAAGATGGGCGCCAGGCTCTTCGTAAACGACCTCATGCCGGAAAACCAGTCCCGCTCCAGGGGGTCCGTCTCCAGCAGCTCTGCCCCGATCTCCCGGGCGACCGTCCGGGCGCTTTTTGTGTCAAACCCCTTCTGGACGAGAATGGCCCGGATCCCTTTTGCACGGGCCAGATCGACCATCTTGCGGATATGGGCTGCGCTGACCGGCTTGCCCTCCTCTTCGATCGCAAGCTGCGTGAGCCCGTATTCGTCGGCAAAATAGCCCCAGGCTGGGTGAAAAACCATGAAAGTATAGCCTTTTTTTGCGGAAAGGGCCTGCCGGATCTCCTGGTCCAGCGTGTCGATCTCCCGAAGAAATGCGAGCAGATTCCGCCGGTACTCTTCCTGGTTGGCCGGATCTTGCGCCATCAGAACCTTGGCGATATTCTGCGCTGCGATCCGGACGGCGGCGGGGGAGATCCAGACATGGGGATCCCCTTGCCTGAATTTCAGGCCATCCGACATGTTGACGACGGTCAGCTTCCGGTTCCGGTCGAAGGCGGTTCGAAGGTATTTCTCCTCAAAGGGGAGGCCGGGCGCGCCGACCTTGACGTAGATCCGGGAATCGGTCAGGGCGACAAGCTGTTGCGGCGTCGGCTCGTAGGTCTCCGGGCTCGCCCCTTTCGGGATCATGACATGGGCGGTCGTATGTTTGCCCGCCACCCGTTCGACAAAACAGGCTTGCGGGAGCACGCTCACGGAGATCCTTATCGGTGCGGCGGCAAATGCCGCGCCGCCGATTCCCTGAAAGATCAGGAGGCCGATGGAAGCCCCGAGAAGCAATTTCCGCATGATTCCATTCCTTTATATGAATCCAGACTCAATCGGGTTGCGCTACTTTTCCCGGCCATGCCGGTAGATGGCGGCGCTGCGGATGGTGATGCTATCGCTGCCATTGATGCGCTTTCGTCGGGGAAGCCTTTACCATGAATGCAGCCGAAGTGCAAATTGTGTCGAAAGGAAAAAAGCACCCCTGCATCAAGGAGGCCGTGTTGGGTGCCGACCTGGAAAACGGACAGCGTGATAAATACATAATATTGCTAATTATATTTCTATTAATCTCCGCAAACTCAATGCGGCCCGCAGCGTCGGTAAACGCTCTCTCAGATCGCATAGTTAACTTTGATGTAAATTACATCTTTTTTTAAAATGGGGTTTTGGGGAATTAAGGGGATACCTTGGGGAAAGGTGTCCCTTAATTCCTATTGCCCTTGACTTTTTCAATTTTATGCATAACTTATGGCATCAAATTTAAGGAGGATTCATCAATGTCCACAACATACACCAAGGGGAAGCTTTACCGGCTTAAAATCGTCGACTTGCAGCCTGATCCCAATCAAGCAAGGAAATTTATGGACCCGGTAGCCATCAACGAGCTTACCGCATCCATTTTGAAATTGGGGGTCATGGTCCCCATCCAGTTTCGCCAGGACGAGCAGGGCGCATTGGTCATCGTCTCCGGCCACCGCCGCGTCATGGCCGCGGGAAAGGCTGGACTGACCGAAATATACGGAACTTACACCGATGGCGACACGCGCCTGCAGGGATTCGTTGACAACCTCCAGCGGGAAGGATTACCGCCCGTTGATGAGGCGGAACAGATGGCGGCCCTGATGAAGGAGTATGTTTTCAACCAGTATCAGCTTGCCGACGCCCTCGGCAAGTCCCAGCCTGATATTTCCAGAATGATGACACTGAACAACCTCCCGGAGGATGTGCGCAACGCCTGCCGGACAAATCCCAATATACCCAAAGAGACCCTTCTGGAAGTGGCCAGGATGAAAACGGAAAAAAGTATGCGCCGGAAGTTCCAGGTCTATATGGACAAGGCTGGCAAGGCGGGGCAAATGGCCGTCCAGAAGCCGAAACTGTCAAAGCAGCGATTCCTGATCACGAAGATTGATGCTTTGACCGGTGAATTGGATGGGCTGCCCTGGAGTGAGTGGGCTGAAGACGACCGGCACGATCTTGTCAATGCCATAACCGGCGTCCGCAGCAAAATTGATGAACTTTTGAACGCCATAAACCCTCAACCAGCGGAGGAGGCGCCCATTTATCCCGGCGGACCCAGCCCCAAACTCGCCTGATCTTGCTACACGGCCGGGGGACAGATTTCAAATCGCACCCCAAAATTCCAATCTCCCGGTATCAATGTGTAATATGCTGATATTGTTATCAAAGCCCGCAAATTCAATGCAGCCCGCAGTGTCGGTAAACGCTCTCTCAAATCGCATAGTTAACTTTGATGTAAATTACATCTTTTTTCAATCCATTGCTTTTTTCTCACCGCTTTTAGAGAAATCTCGCCAATCAGACGCTGATTATGGACCCGTTTATGATAGACAGGCACAAAGAAAAATGAAATTTCCTGCGTGTCAAGCTCTGTCCACGATCAACATAAATCTACTTTATTATCGTTACAACCGGTTAGTCAATTGAAGAGATGATCGGTGGAATGTGTGCTTGTGTAGCAGATATTTTATGGTAATCAGCAAGGCGTTTTTCAGAAAATCATGGCTGCTGTTGAAAACTATTTCACCTACAAAGCGAGGGTTTTCGATTTGGAATTGAGATGCTGATTACCACTTATAATGAGCGGTAATTAGAGGGCAAAGCCGTTGTGCAGATTACCGCAATCGAGGTAGCGGTAGATCACCTGCTCGACATAGGGCCGTCAGAATCCGTATTCCCGTGAGAAATGTCCATCATAGATCCCGGCGAAGGTCTCAAAATAATCATCCACGTAGCAGTAATAATTGGATAAATGTGGATTCCTATGTCGATAGAGAGGGCTGGAAGGACCACGATCAATCCACGGTTTCCGCCAAGTGTGCCGTAGTGCCCAGGGCCGCCTTCACGATTGCCCTGTAATAGGGCATGTTCATATGGTACACGTCATTGAGTTTGATCCTGTCGTTCTCAGTGTGCATCCTGGGATTAATGAAGCCTTTTTCCGCGTATTCTATTGCCCAGGCGGCAGGATAGCACACTGAGTTTTTTTCTTTTGCTGTGCAGACGCTCCAGAATGGCGCATGATCGCTGAAAGGCTCACCATCAGGAGTGAGCTTCACATCGAAGACCTGATTCATTCCATAGTTATTGACCACATTGATGTAGGTCTGGGCGATAGGCAGATCCTTCGCGTAAGCCGTCGGAAAATCGTCATTCCTGATCTTTATCTGTTGCATCGGTTTGACGGGAGGGTCATTTATCTTGCTGTAACCAATCATGTCCAGGTTCAATACGGCGACGATATTCTCCCCTTTATCATACACGGTCTTTGCGTATGCCTTACCGCCAATGATCGCCTGCTCTTCACCGGTGGTGAAGACGAACCTGACGGTGCGTTTGAACTTGTAGACCCTTTTGGGCGGTAAATCATTGGTCATGGACGACATGATCTTGGCCGCCGTTAGCAGGCCCACACAGCCGCTGGCATTGTCGTCCGCTCCCGGCGCTGTGACGTCCGTCTTTCCCGAGATGGAGTCGAGGTGCGCGATGAGGATGACAATCTCTTTCGGACTCGTTTGCCCCTCTATCTCACCGATCACATTGCGGCCCTTGAGAGTGATGGGGGTGGAATCGGGATCGTCCTCATCCTTGTAAAGGTAGGTCCACTCTGAAAAGTCGGCCGTCACTCCCATGGTTGTCAGCTGGTCGAGAATGTATTGCGTGGCTTCTTCCACTTTCGTGTCCTTTTTGTAAGTATGACGGAAGTCGAGCGAAACCTGTTTTCCTTTCACCGTAACCTGTTTCTCACCGCTCAAATATTCCGTGTACAACTCGATATCCCCTTGGGTCACTGCATTGAGCATTGCCTCCACCTTGGTATTCTTAACGAAGGAATCGGCCGTGGCGGAAAGTTTCGATTTGGCTATCGAACTGGACTTGGCCGTGCCGGACCATATCGGGTAGTTATTCATCAAGCTGATGTCAAACCCTATTTCAGAGAGGAGTTCAGACGACGCAAACGTGTACCGCACGATAATGTGTTCTCCGTCATCATACAAGACATTGACCAATCTGGCGGCCTCCTGGCGGGCGCCTTCATCCTCTTCCAGAGCGATAAGGTAGCGCGTCCCGGGGGTGTAAACATCAATGACGCGGTAAGTCACGCCGGCTTTGTCCAACTGCGTCTTCGTGGCAATGACGAGAGCGTAGTAGATCTCCTCAGCGTCTTCAATGTCCGCATAGACGGGCAGGGGCAGATCCTCGAGATACCCCGTCACCTCGACCCTGGCCAGTACCTGGGGTTCATCCGGAGAAGAATCGGAGCCGCTACAGCCCAAGTAAGAGATGACTGCTATACATAACACGATGAGCAGCACCGTGAGCCTGAGTTCAGTTCTTCCCATCGATTTCATGAAATTGATCAGCTTCATGGCATCCCCTCCTGGTTATCAGCTCCCGCAATGAGAGTTGATGCTATCCAGCTACTTATACACTTACGGGGTAGTGGTAGCTCCGACGGTGACTTTGTAACCGTCTTCTTGGGAATCGGTGTTCGCCATGAGAACATAGATTTCGTGAATATCCGTCCCGAAACCCGCATAATCCTTCGTTATCTGGTCGTCGTCGCTCACGTCTTCCGTCCCGACAAGCTGGAGGGTTCCCCCAACTCTTTTGAATGAAACCAACTGGATGCTCCCGCTGAAGTCTTCCGGTGACGACTTGACGCTGACAGAGAGAGTCAATGAAGCAGCGGAGCTTCCCGTGTACCGGAAAATCACCACCTGGCCGGAAAGGCGCAGCATGGTAAAATCCTTGGGTTGATAAGTGGCGCCGGAGACAATCCCCACGATGGTTGCACCCTGATCCTCCTTGTTGTCTTCCGTTATTTCCATGGGGGTGCCGCTAACCCGGTTTGGTAAATTATTGAATTTGTTCTTGTTGAAGATAATCCCGGAGATGATGTAATCCTTGTAGAAATCCCAGAAGAGCCCCTCGCGGCCGGAGATGGTCTTACCCAAGTCCTTAAGGGCAGCGTTGTCGATCGTCGTCATGTTTATATTTTCCTTACCCGGGTTGTAGTAATAGAAGGTCTCAAAAAAATTCTTGAATTTGGCATGACCGTATTGCCCGAGGATATAGGAAATAATGGGAAAATGTACGTACTCGTAGTCATCATTGTTCGTGATGGAATCTTCGTCGCTATCCAGACGCATATCAAAATCACCCATGTATGAATCAGCCGCACTGTAGCTGGCTCCCAGCGTTTTATTTTGTGCATAGAAGCCGATGGCGTCGGCCATGGTCTCATCGAACCAGCTCAGACCGTCATCGTGTTTATTGCCTGCGGCTTTCAATGTCCTATACTGGACAAGGTGGGTAAACTCGTGGTGGCAAGTGTGCGAGAGACCGTCCCCGCGAGGTGTACCCGGCTGCACCTCTATATAATTTCCATCGTCCGCCCTGGCATACGCATCTCCCTGCTCAACCAAAAAGACAGGCCAGGTTTCTTTGTACCCTAACTTGGAGGTCGGTCCGGGTTTCTTGAAGCCCATCTCCACCACGATCTTGCTATAGGCATTTTCCATATACTCGGAGATGGCCTTGGCCTGGTCTTCGTCTGCCGCCTGGTAATATTGGACAGTGAAATTTGTGGATATGATCTTTATTGGCCGGTCAGCGCTGCTTGCAGCATCACTTAGGGCGTTGGTAGCTGTTGAGGTACAGCCGACAACCTTTACAGCTACAAATTCCGAAATGGTCATCCTGCCTTTCTGCACGCTCAGCCTTGTGGATGATTGTTTTGCAGGATTTGAACTGTATATTCTGGTTCCATAAGGCAGAATCATCTCGACGGTGGAGGATATGACCTGGCGGGTTCGATCATAATCAGCCGGAACTTCGCTCCAGTTGTAGCCATTCCATACAACGAGCCGAATGCTCGCAGGGTCAAAACTCGCAGGATTGATTTTGAACTCGATTGTCGCCGAATCTGCCAACTCCAGGGGCTGCGTGGAGGAAGTCGTGGATATGACGTAAGTCTTCGTAATATCAAGGAGAGATGAATCCTGTTTGCTATTCGAAATGGAGACCTTCGATGCTTTCATTTGTGCGTCAGTAGGCAGGATATTCGCGGGAAATGTGGCTGTGACCTCATCGTGAGCGACTGTCCCGCCCTGGGCTGCGGCAATACTCTTTGAGTCTGAAGAAATTTCCGTAATACTGGATATATCGGAAGGGGACGAACTCGACGACTCTCCCGACGTTCCCCCCGAGCAGCCCACCTGAAAAGTAAGAAACACCAGCAAAAACAGGATGAATCCACCCGGAACTTTTCTTTGATAATTCATAATTATACCCTCGCTTTCATCTTAGTAATGTCTGCCAGATGCGGAACGGTCAATATCTTAAACATGTAGGCGTGACTCTCAGTCCCTAACAAAACAATATACCAAGTTTCTTTCTCCATACCATAGTTATCGATGATAATCTTTTTTTTGATCAATGTATCGATAGTAGGATAATGCTAATTTGGTACCGATCCATCTTAGCGGCTCCGGAGGGAGAAAGGGTATTGGGTGGCAATAAAAAGGACTGTTTTCCCATGTGCTTTTCTTCCCTTTGAAAATATCGGCCATAATTTTCCCGAAAAGGTAAGTCATCGCAATCCCTTGTCCGTTATAGGCAAGGGCATAATAAATGTTTTGATGCCGGCTGGTGACCCCGACGGTTGGCTCTCCATCCAAGGTCATCCCAAGAATGCCGTTCCAGACAGATTCAAAACCAATATCGGAGAAAACCGGGTAAATCCGGGCCAGTTCCGTGCCAAGCAAACTGGCAACGTGGTTCAAGTCCCCCTGATAGTGATTGCCATTATTAAAAAAATACTCAGCATTCCCGCCGCCGATACAGATACGATTATCGGGTGTCAAAATCAAATGAAACAGCTCATTTTGGGAATCGAAATAAGGCAACCGACTCTTCCACCCGGTTTGTGATAGCTTCTTTTGGCTAATGGGTTTGGTGATGGCACATTGAGTATGTATAGGAATGATCCCGTTTTTAAAATAGCTCAATTTCGAGGTGTAGGCGTCGGTGGCTAAAATAATGTTGCCGGCTCTGACCTGGTATTGTTGTTCACATACCGTCAGGTGCACAGTTTTTCCCTCTTCAATAGAAAAAACCGGACTGTTTTCAAAGATGGTTACCCCTTTTTTGAGAACGGCTTTTTTCATCAGGTGGATGAGTTTCATCGGGTGCACCTGCCCACCGTTGGGATCATAAACGGACCCATAATATACGCTGGTCCCTATCTCATCAGCCGTTTCTTTGTTCGTCAGAAACTCCAGAGGCAAACCCAACCGGTTTGCTTTTTCGACATATTCCTCATAATAGTCAATCTCTTCCTCTTTTCTGACCGTATGGAGAAACCCATCGAGAATAAGGTCGCACCCATTGCCTTCCGCCATCACCAGAGCTTGTAATTCCTTGATAGCCTGGGCTGTTATCTCGTATACATACTTATGGGTGTTTTCATCGTCACTGATTTCAAAACTTTCGTTTGGCGTTTGTGGAAGAATCATGCCCCCATTTGTTCCGGACGCACCATGTCCGACTTGCCGGGCTTCCAGAAGAATAATTTTCATCTGCGGGAACAGACCGGCGAAATGATAGGCAGCAAATAGTCCAGTCAGTCCCCCGCCGATAATTGCCATGTCCACCCTGATGTTCTCTGAAAGTGATGGGGTTTCCATTGAATGTGCGAGCGCCCAGAAACTCGTGTTGGGATCGAAGCACATGGTTTCTCTGCACACCAATGGGGTAACAACCGCTGATCCCGCTGTGGCTGCCGCCACTCCGCCAATGGAATAAAGCGATGTTTTTAAGAAATTTCTTCTATCCAAAATATCTCCCCGTTACGGTGGGCATCAGCGAGAGGCTGCGCTTTTTCGACAAAGCTAGTGGTTTTTTCGCGGGATAGTCTTCTCCCACTTTTTTTCCCGAACCAACTTTTTTGCTTCGAACAGTTGTCGGATTGTGGTCAGGTTAAAATTCTTTTCGTCCGAGGCCATGCGAAAGTTCACGATGAGGCCAAGCTCCCGGCCCGGCAGCCGAATGGTGTAATTTGTCACCGCCTCGTAGGTCGCGTGTGCCGGATCCTTGTCGTTCACTTTCCATGTGTTCTTTTCCTGCATGTGGTACTTGGTATCCCGAATGGTCATCCGCTGATTGATTCCACAGGAATACACCGCCGCGCCCGTCTCAGGGTTGTAATCGATTGTCGAACTTTTACCCTCGTTCTCTTCGGCATACGATGCATCGGGGGGCCACATCTCCTTTTCGGGCTTTGGGAGATCGCAGGCTTGGTTTAGGGTGTTCTTGGCGACGACGGGCAGCTCAATGCTCGTGTCAGGCCCCGGATAGAGCTTCGTGGCGCCTTTGTAAGGAGTCGGCCAGGCCATGGGGAATTGTGCGTTGCTGATGGACAAGCGGATCTTGTGCCTCGGTCTGAACCGCCAGGTCGTAAAGTGAATCTCGGCGGCAAGCCTGGTTATTTCGCCCGGAACCAGCGCAGACTGCTTCAGGCGCGATTCCCGGTCGGCCGGGTTGATGAGTGTCCCACTGACCAGCGACACACTGCCATCCGGCCAGACGTCCTCCAGCCGGACCGACCATTGGTACAACGGGGCGTCCGCCGAAACGGTCAGGTTGACCTTGGGGAGGCCAATGATTTCGACAGCTTCCTTCAGCGGGTCGGAATCGAACACCAGGCTGTTTTCATCGTCAACGGACATGTCTCCGCTCGTCTCTCCCCACCATCCGTGAATGCTGGTCCCGACGCCGGCCTTGTAAACGAGGGTGTAAGGGTTGGTTTTATCCGGGGCGGAAGAGATCAGCTTCTTGCTTTCCCCCGGGTAGAACCGACGTTCTTTAATTCCCCCGAGGGGCCAATTGCCGCATCGCCACTCCCCCGGGGTTGTGGTAATGTCTTCAGATGGAGGAACTCCGTCCCGCATAAAGACCATGAAACGGGGTTCGTCCATGATGCCGTTGTCAATCCCCTTCAGCCAATGGTCCCACCAGCGCAGGGCCTTCTTTCTCCATTCGTAGTTGGGACCCGGTGTCCCGGTGTTCGGCCATTCATGCTTCCAGGGGCCGATATCCGCTTTGATCTGCTTGTTCGGCGAGTTCAGCAACCGCACAACGGTGTCACGGTAGCCGTCGAGCAACCCTCCGATGATATACACCGGGAGCTCTACGCCGGGATGGAACCGTGCGGACTCCTTGCGCCAGAAAGGGCCATCGGAAAGATTTTCCTTCCATTTGAAATGCCACGGCGGCTGGTCAAAGCGGTTGGCGAAAAACTCCGGGGTGAGGGCATACTTTTTTGTGTCCGGAAGGGCATTGTAGGTGTCGATCATCGCTTCCCAGACATCGGTGTGCATGACGCCGTCGATGAAATGGACGTCCTGATAGTAGAGGTCATCCGAGGCATGGGCGATCAGAATGGCTTTGAGGGCAGGCGGTTTGCGCCTGGCGATCATGAAGGAATTGAATGCCCCCCAGGAGAGACCGTACATTCCCACCTTCCCGTTTGACCACTCTTTTCGGGAGAGCTGGTTGATGATCTCCACGCCGTCCGACAGCTCTTGTTCGGAATATTCCGCTTCCGGAATTACCCCGCCGCTGTCGCCGGTACCGCGGAGGTCCACTTTCGCGACCACGTATCCGTGATTGGCAAAATAGGCGCCGACGGGATAGTCCCACGACAGATAACACAGGTCATCCTTCCGGTACCCATTCATCTCGAAGAAGACCGGGAATTTTTCGCCCGCTTTTTTTGCCCTGGGCATCCAGTAGGAAACCGCCAGCCTGACGCCGTCCGGCATGTTGAGGGTCCCCCTCTCCACCGTGAATTCATACCCCGAAAGAGAGGGAGTGTCGTCCTCCTCCTCGTCTTCGGTCTCGGATTGCGGCGCCGCCATGATGGTGCCTCTGTACGGGATCAGGAGAATGCTGCAAAACAAGGAAAGAGTGAAGAGTATCAGGAGGTGTTTTTTCATGTCCGCTCCTTTGAGTCAGGATTCCATGCGGTGAGGCACAAGGGCCAGATTTGAATCCTCTGGTTTCAACCGATTGGCGGCTTATTTCCAACCAGATTCGCGATCACACGCGGCCCTTTCAGTCGGATGTGTCTTCTCCCACTGTGTAACTGACTGCGTATCGTTTTTTTCCATCTTATTGGCCATGCAAGTACAGTACTTAATGACAACATCCGTCGCGACTTCGGCGGTGGCATTGTCTTGCAGACACTTCGCGATCCATCTCAGTTCATTAGCATCTGCATACGCTATGCCGCTCGCCATAAGAGATACAAGGAGAGCCAAGACAACTACCGCAAGTTTCATAATTACCTCCACCGATTTTATCCTGCCTTAATTGTGTTGAGGCTGGGATGGAAACATGGCGTGCGGCTTTAGATGGAGAGTTACCAATTCATGCACCCTTTCGGTATGCGCAGTTGATTCCTCATTCCACCATGAATCACATTGCTGCGAGCCCCGTCATCCAGCCGGTAACAGGATAGTCCCTCATATCACAATTATGGATGAAAAGAGCATTATTGATAACAATTCGAAATGAAGCATTTTCTTCGTGCTTGACGTTTTACTGACTTCAGGAAGGAGCGTGCCCCCATAGGGCACAAAAAAATCCTGCCCCCAATCCCGCACTGTTCAACCGATTATCCCCAAATCAAGAGGAAATGTCCACCGAATTGTTTCGCCCAATTTTGGGACCCCAAATTCACCGGATCGAAGGCGTGACGCCCCGGCATCCTGACCATCACTGCGGGCTTAATTCCGGTCCTCCTAAACTCAGCAGCTGGCGGTTAATTATCAGCGTATAAACGAAACTTAGGCCGAGCTGCCAGGGGGGGGAATCCTTAAAGAAAATACCTGCGGATAATTTTCGGGATGCTGAATACGAAATGCCTGTGAAGAATTTTCTAAAGAGAAGTTCCTTTAAATTGGTGGGTGTATATACAAAGAAGGAACTTACAGGTCTAGAAGATTTTAAGTTGAAGCAAACCGGCGGGTAAGGGCAGCAAGGAACCATTCGAGTTTGTATTTGCTGCCGCGCTTTTCCCAAATCTTGAGCCCGAGACCAAGCAGACTGACAGCAGCCAGGCTGCAAACAAAAGCGGGTAATGCCCCCATAAGGTTATAGATGTAATATTTGCCTGAAAAAACGTAAATGATGGCCAAAGGCCAACCAATCAGCATGTAGTGCAGAAAGTAGAATGTAAGTGCTGAGCGGCTGATATAAGTAAAAATACCGGCAAATATTCCGGTTTTCCGGTTATACGTCCTGCGGATATCATAAAGGTAGTAGAGAATGGAAATAACCAAAACGGATATGCCGAGCTGACAGATGATCATGGAAAAGGAATCCGGGTAAAAGCAAAGCGGAACGATATAGCCGGATATAATTGATGCGCCCGTCCGCAGAGAACCGGCATAACCAATCCCCAGGCCCAACGAAATCGAGACTATGCCAAAAAACAGCAACCAAGGCAGATCTCTTTGTGTCTTCTGCTCGACCATGCGGCGGCCAAGAACAAACCCTGCCAGCGGAAAAAGGAGCCAGGGGAAAACCGGAAATTCACCGGTGAATAGAAACCCCTGGACAATGTCGTTGACGCTCCAGACCATTTTAAGTTCACCTACCGGATCAAAGAGGATGCCGGGGAAATAACTGCTGATCAACGGCACCGGTATGAGGATTTTGTTCCAGATGGAAGCAACGGCCAACTGCCCGCGCAGAAAGGGCGTGCAGACGGCAATGAGAGCGGTGATAAGCAGAATAGACCAAGACGGCAGAAAACGGCAGATAAAAAGCACGACCGTGGCAAATCCAATTAATGTCAGGATATCCCACTGCCAGATTTTGTGAGGACCCCAGGCCAGAATCAGCATGAGCAGGCCGGTGCAGAAAATAAACACTCCCCGGATCATCGTCCGTTTAAAGAGAAGAGTGTTCTTAAGACCGGTTTGTTTCCGTCCGGACAGCACCTGACTGATTCCCATAATCATCAGAAAGCCGCTTGCACCCCAATCACCCAAAAGATGATTGAAACTGAAATAAAGCCAGGTATTCATGGCCTCCGCGTTGCCAAAATAAACCATGAAGTGGATCACAACCATGCAGACAAGCGCGAAACCACGAATAATGTCTATGGAAAGTGCTCTTTGAGTGTTCGGTCCATCAGGAGGATGTCTGGTCACTATATATGCTCCGCAACATTGTCAACGGTATTTATGGTTCTTTCGGCACTATATTGCCTACGTTCTGGATTGATAAAATACTGTTTATCCTACGAAACGACATTATTAACGAAGGAAAGGTTGGATACCCGCTAAAATCGCTGTACGCTTGACTTCAGGAAGCACACCTGCACCCTACCTGATCACGAAATGAGTTGTCAAGCTTTTCCATGTTTCATCCCGTACAGCATAGAATCCGTCAACGCGAACATCCCTCGTGGCCACCTACGAGTCAAGTTTTTTCGCGTCGGTGCTGAAGCAACGAATACCATTTGAAAGCAGCGCTCTCGAACAGAGTGGCCAGAGGTAACGTTGCTTAATGCATACACAGCAGCTATTTAAGGAGTGTCGAGCTACATGGAGCAATCAATTCATTGGCCTTTGCCTTTGCACTTATACATGCATCCATGCAGTTATCCTTATTCGTCCCCACAGTTCTTCCGTACGAACTTCTGCACGCGCCAGCGCATGCGTTCGCATAAATAGAGGGGAAGAAGGCGGCAGAGTCGGTGCCACTGCCGGACTGCTTCCCTTGTGCACATGCGTTAATACAGATTGACTTGTTGACATCATCTGTTGGGAATTTTGCCCTGCATACGTCGGTGCATACATTATAGCAGGTTACCGCAAGCATGCCGGCACTGCAGATAGTGGCTGCACATGCCTCGTTTATAGACACATACGGGGGCATTGTGATGGAATCGATCGAAGCACGCTGAGGAAGGGTGCGCCATGGGTCGTCGTTGCCGCCTCCCCCTGCGAGCAAGATGCCTGCTGCCGTGAAAACAACCAGAAATCCTTTTGCCAGTTTCCTCGATTGCATTATGACGCCCTCCTCTCTTGATTGATCTGCACAAAACCGATTAGCGCAACGTCACGAAGCTGCGGCGAAGAAAAGGGGACAGGCTGGTTATTAATCGTCGTTGCCAAAAAGTAGCCTGTCCCTTACTTTTCCTTCATCATCTTTTTCTCCTTTAACCGTTATTTACCCCAATCAGGTGTCCAACGGAACTGCGGCTTTCAATATCCTATTTGCCTGAACGCACCGGGAGGGCCCGGGGGCCGTCGGAGAAGGACTGGGGA
>Ga0247840_10007857_pt1 | contig 14614 bp, 10 predicted proteins | sample LaCruzMarch2015__FD_192404 | JGI IMG/M metagenome (GOLD analysis project Ga0247840, IMG submission 192404) | Freshwater microbial communities from meromictic Lake La Cruz, Castile-La Mancha, Spain - LaCruzMarch2015_17m | ecosystem: Environmental > Aquatic > Freshwater > Lake | place: Spain...
TAATAAATAATAAAATAAAATACTATTCACGATTATTTATATACCCATAGGAGGTCGACCTCCTGTTAATTTTTGAAAATCATGTTCTCTTTGTTGTTGTAGTTGTTCAACAGTAAGTCCTTCTGGAATTTTATTCGATTGTTTATAGTCAAACTCGTCTTTAGGACACTGTATACCCATTTGATTACTCATATTTAAATCAACGTAGTTATGCATTTGTCTTATTCCACCATTACCTTTTGCCGTTAATGATTCAGCATCCATGTCTAAAAAACTATATTGATCAGAAACTACATCACCAAACCCTCCCGAATTAAAAGAAAAAGCCATTGGTTCCATATTATTTTGTGTGGCTTGTTTTACCATTTTTTCTTGACTAGGTCTAAAGTGTTGTAAGATAGAATCACCATAAAGCACATTATAACCCTGTGTTAATAATAATAATGCAGGAACTCTGCTTATGTTGTCTGGCATCAATATTTTATTACCATTTTCAAGAATAATATATGTTTTATTATTATTGTCTTTTGTTCTTTTATCTATACAAATAAAATGAATATCTTTCTTAATATCTGATTTAGATAATGTTTGCAAAAGTTTTCTAGAATGTTCACAAAAATTACTATAATATAATATTGTACTCATTGTTTATTGTTTATACTGTATTATTTATAATGAATTTATTTAAGTCAGTTTTAACTTATTTTAAAAAAAAATGATAAATAAATTCATTATAAATATTAATATAAATATAAACTATTATAATAAATAATGAACCCTCATGTTGTCGAACAAAAAATTACAAAAGGTGAAACATTAACATTTACATTAGAAGGTGTTAATGTGAGTATTGCCAATGCGATCCGTAGAACTATTTTATCAGATATTCCTACAGTTGTATTTAAAACTTCTCCTTATGAAGAATGCAAAGCAAACATAATTACAAATACTACACGTTTAAACAATGAAATCTTAAAACAACGTTTAAGTTGCATTCCTGTTCATATTGCGGATTATCAAAATTTAAACCTAAAAAATTATTTATTAGAAGTCAATGTAGAAAATATGACCGATACAATGATGTATGTTACTACACAAGACTTCAAAGTTAAAAATCTATTAACTGATTCATATTTAAGTGAAAAAGATACACGAAATATATTCCCTCCAAACGATTATACAAACTGTTTTATAGACTTTGTTCGTTTAAGACCAAAAATTTCGGATGCTATACCTGGTGAAAAAATTCATCTTACTTGTGAGTTTTCATTATCAAACGCTAAAGACGATGGTATGTTCAATGTTGTATCAACTTGTTCTTATGGCTTTACATGCGACGACGTTTTAATGAACCGTGAATTAGGAAAAAAAATTCAAGGATGGAAAGATGAAGGTAAAAATGAAAAAGAAATTGATTTTGAAAGTAAAAATTGGAAACTATTAGATGGGTTACGAATTGTGAAAAAAGATAGTTTTGATTTTACTGTGCAAACAGTTGGTGTATTTAATAATAATGAACTTCTTGTAAAAGCATGTGAAATAATAGAAAAGCGATTTGCTGATCTAGATAATTTAATTGATACTGACGAAATTGAAATCAAAACATCTTTGAACACTCTGACTAACTGTTATGATATTACACTTTATAATGAAGATTATACAATTGGGAAAGTATTAGAATTTATTTTGTATGAAAAGTTCTTTGAAGGTACTAAAATCGTATCATTTGTTGGATTTAAAAAATTTCATCCACATGATGTTGAAAGCATCATTCGTCTCGCATTCAAACAGCCTATTGATGTTTCCAGTATTAAGGGCTACTTAAAAGAGTGTATACATGACGCTTTGGGTGTGTTTAGTAAAATTAAAAAAGATTTTGTTAAGAAATAATTGTAGTTGTAGAATAGTAACTGTATAATATTTATAATTTATGTATTTTTAAACTATAAATAATTTTTATGTGTTTTTATAATTTTCGTTGTTGTTATTTACCTAAACAGAACAACAACTATATGTTTTTCCAGCAATTGGACTACCAACACAACCCTGACCTTCTTGGTATGTGCATACGCCGTCAGTGAAATAATAGTTGTTTGTTCCTAACTGATTTGCGCAATAGTTGCACATCCAAGCACAACCAGTTCCTGAAGTTACGCTGAATTGAACGCAATTGTTGGCAGTAGCTATACGCTTTTCAACATCACACACTTCATTATGTTTACCAACAACACTATCAATATTAGATAACAATGCAGCAGCTAAAACAATAAAGGTTCTAAAGAATTTCATATATATTTGATTATATAAGTATCTTTTTAAATTATTTTCGTTGTTTTTTTGTTTTTCTACTACAATATATGTTTCGCGATAGTACCAATTACCAAATCAATGTTTGATTGACTGCATCAGCCTGATTTGGAAAACTAGAAGTACTACGTATAACATGTGGATTTACATTTTTTGTTTTCCATATCTTTTTAAAAGCATTCCATCTCAATTTTGCAATCAAATAACTTTGTTTTAAATTACTAACAAATGAACTTCTTGCTCCATTTAAATAAAATAAAAATAATTTGTCATTAATTATTAGCCAACAATCTCTACTTGCTGTTGGACCAAGACATCTAGAAGACCAAACATACCCGTTTGAAAGATTAGGTAGTAATTTGCTTAATATGTTATATACTTTATCAGGTAAACAAAATTCATACGCCATTCCAAATGAACAATAACCGCCAAATTGCGGAATATATTTATTTGGATTTTTATTAAATGTTTGTAAGTTTATACAATCAGAAAAATAATATGTATAACCCCTATACGTTGTCTGAAATCTTTTATCACCCATTAAAGGTTGATAATTTGTATTAACTGTTTGTGGTGTAATTGCGTTAATTTGAAAATAACTAACTACATCTACACCGCCCAATATAGGATTAAATGTATTCCAACTATTTCTTAATAATGGAACTTTTGGACATGAATTACAACATGGATAGGTAGTATTGTTGCTAGTATTATTACTACAATTATCACAATTATCATCATTTTCAATTAAATATTTAATTGTAATATCTATTAAATTTGCTTTTTTACGAACATGCATTATATATATATAATTATTTTTAATTATTGAAAAATAATTATAATAAAATCATTGTGTTTTTCACATTGTTTTTAAATTTTAAATTATTTATATGTAATTAGATAAATTGTAAAATTATACAATATTTGCAACATTGACAATATCATCTTCGTGTTTTTTTATATTATAATTCAAACTATGCATCAATAGTTTTATTTCTAATGCATTTACGTAATTGATTACTTCTTTGTATGTTATATGTAATTTTTTTTCTTTTAATTCAGTAAGATATTTTTGGTGAACATAAAACATATGTGTTCTAAATTGAGGTGAATATTCTTTCAATGGTTTCTCTTTTTTAATATAACAAGAAACATAATTTTCATAAAGTGTACTTGTAAACAAATGTACTTGATCTCTAAAAAAAGACAACTCCTTTTTGTTTTCTGGAAAATATTTTAAAAATTCATTCACTTTTCCGTCTTTTCTCAAAGCTAAATATTGATATTGTAATTTTGTTTGATTTCCACGTAGTTGTTTCACTTCTTCGTAAACCGGATTTCTAATTTTTGTTCTATGACCAGTTGTTTTATTATATAAAACAAACCCCATCTTATCATAACTTGTATTCATTGAAGCATGTGTATCAATCAACTCAGAATAATCATCACAATGATAAATTTCAGGAAAGTGAATTATTGCATTTCCCCAAAAAGATTTTTTTATCTCTTCCATATCATGATAATAAACTTTAATATTATTTTTATCGGTGTTGTCAATACAATAAATTGCAACTAGATACAACTTTGATTTCTTTACTGGTATAACAATTCGATTGTCTGGATGTTGTAGCACAAAACTATAGCATAAATTTTTATTTAAACTCTCAAAAAATATATTGTTTTCTTTTGCTGCTTCCAAGAACATGGTTCTAAATGTTTTTTTTTGCGTGCTAGTATTAGTGCTAGTGTTAAAAAACCCACAAGTCGCGCCTACTATGTTTCGCGTAGAAATCTCCCAATCTCCAGTTAAGCCAATCGTTTCATCAAAAAATACATTGATCATTGTACCTTCAATAAATTCTTCAGCAACGACAACATCTGTCTTAACTGGATATAACTTTAAAAATACATCAGCTTGTAATGATTTAGGAGGTGAAAATCCTACCACATTATTTTTACTATTGACAATTATCGATCTACACAAACCATACGTATCTACTAAATCATAGTTTAAAACCTGTTTATCATATGAAATTATTTTGTATTGTTGATTGTTTTCAGTTCTACATTCTAATTTGTTCAATTTAAGAATGTTTGAAGTGTCATTCTTATCGTCATAAATTAATTCATTGAACCCTTTGATATCACTCAAAGAGACGTGCACAACTTTTGACATTTTAATAATAGTTTATTATACTAGTATCTCTTTAAATTTTAATATTATAGTTTTTACTTAAGCATAAAAATATCTAACATAATTATAGAACAACACGAATATGTCAAATATATTTAACAAAACAAATGAAGATAAAAATCTAATTCAACTTGAACTAGGATATATCATTCAAATATATGCTCCAAACAATGAAAATTTAAATGAGCAAAATTTTTTTATCGATTACATTGATGAAAATAAAATGTTGTTAATTAATGAAAATACATTAGAAACTACGAAAATTAAAATAGAACCAGATGGAACATTAGGCGATCCTTCTATAAAAAAAATTATAATTAAAAGTAAAAGTAATGAGAAAGGTTACGCTAGACAAAATAATTTACTGCCAGGAACTTGTTTAAATATTTATTTTGGCGGTGACTTGCCAGTAATAATAACGGGCGAAATAACTAATTTAGAAAATGATATGATAGAAGTCACCATGGTAGATGGTGATGTTATTTATATTAATTTTGACTATAAAGGTATACCAGAAGACTTACCAATTGAAAAATTTGAAATAAGAGACAAACCATGTGTTCCTACAAGCGTAGAACCCAGTGATGCCGAGAAACAGGCTGAAGAAAAAGAGCAATTTGATGAAACTATTCCAGAACTGTTAAGCGAAAACAAAATAGCCATGCAACCAATACAGTTGCAAGTACCTATAGATCAAGTTAAAACGCAGATGAGAGAATTTGTGATAAAAGCAGACCAAATACAATTTGGAAACGAGGTTTTTGGTCCTATCGTACAATTCGTCAATGTTTATGGTAAATCAGAAAGATACAGTATTGAAAGTCAAACAAACGACTTGTTAGATGAATTATTGTCTACTGTTCCTAACTCAGAAAGAACTAGTCGTGTTCTTAACAATATTCATAATACAATTGAACGTTTTGTACAGTTGCGTGAACAATTTTCTACTTTTGACGAATATGGCAACATTAGTGGTTCGATTGTCTTCAAACCAGATTATAAACCGCTTTTGAATTATTTTAATAATTTTAATCAAAGTCTATTATGGATTTTGCCTGTTGTCAAAAACATTAAAAAAACATATGTAGATAATTCTTTATTAAGCGAAGATGAATATTCTGATATTATTAATTTGAACTTACATGAAGATTTAGAAAAAATTCAGTCATTGATTGAAAATTATAAAACAAATAATTTACCCAATGAACAAAACAAGTATTCATCGCTTTATAAAGAATTGAACCCGCTTTTTACTCCATTTGAATATAAAAACAATGAACAAATATCGGATATAATCAATGAAAAAATGGTAAATTCCAATTTGAATATACTAATTGATAATCTTGGAGACTTTTATTCAAGCGTATTTTCTAAAAATATGTTAAATACACAACGATTTGTTATTCAAAAATATAATTTAGGGTTGACTAAACTCGATGCTACTAATTTAAAGGGAAGTCGACTTGAAGCAGTTAGAGTAAAAATGACGAATTCCGATGAAATGTATTTAAGTTCCATTTTAACTCTACCTGAACCATTCATTCGATACTCTCAAATTAATTTACCATGTACTAATATTCTAACGCGTGCAAATTTAAATAGCATATTTATAAACTATTGGCAATTACTAAAAAAAAATACCAATATTGAAACTGTTAGCGTTAATACTCTTGACGATAGTATTGATTATAATGAAAACAACTTCGTAAATAACATTAAAAACTTTATTTATAATATTTCAGATGATGATAAAAAAGGATCTACAAAAACTGAAATGTACGAAAAATTTATAGACACTATTGTTCCAAGAATACGCGTTCTATTCAACTTAATGAAAAAATATATACATGGTAAATTTAATGTTGTCGATGTTGTCAGTTATTTGGAACCTTTTTTGGTGTATACTGATAATTTGACGTATCAACAATATAGAGACATTATCCAATTCATCAATGAAAAAATTTCTGAGTATAATAAAAATTTTATTGAAAAATCTAAATTGTTTTATGGTTTAAAAACTTTCAAATTGTCTGAAAAATTAAATCCACTAGAAGCGTTTCCAGTAGTAAATATTGTAACTGACAAAAATAACGTACGGCGTGAACTTTTTGATGATGACTATGATATTGATATTGATACGACTTCAAAAACTTTTTCTAATAGTGAAATTTTAAAAAAAATTATTTTGAAAGACTGTTCACAACTCTATACAACTACTCTGACAAAACAAAATATAAACTTGAGATATCCTGACCAATTCACTGAACTACTTGACGATGAAAAAAAAATACTGGATAAAACCATCCGCGAAGAAAGCGAAAGTAGTTCAAAAATGTGTAATAAAAAAATAATAGCAAAATTATATTTCAATAGAGAAGAATTATTGAATGATAATGATAAACAAATTTATTTTGACAAAAAATATGATGAAACGAACTATGGTGTATTAGATGATTACGAAAAAGAAATGTTTTCAAAAACACCAGAAGATTTTATAATATTTTTAACTAATAAATTGAAAAATAGTTACAAGTTAAGTGATGAAGACGCGGATTACTTGGCCGACACATTAATAAATGGTTATAAAAAAGTAATTGACGGTCAATATGCAATATTAAAAAATATCAGTAATAAAGATATTGCATTTGAATATTATATACGTAAAAATAGCAAATGGGAATTGGATGCAAGTTTTGAACCCAGTGGAATTGATGGTGCCAGTGATAATAGTCTATTATGTAACTTACAAGAAAAATGTATTAGTGTTCCTGAAAAAATGGACAATACATGTGAGAGTATGGTTTTAAGTAAATCTGAAATACAAAATAATGCATTGAATAGCATAATGAAGGAGTTTGATAAACAATATAATGAAACAAAAGAAGAGTTCGAAGCAAAAATTGCAAATAAATATGCTTACTTATTGGAAAACATTGTAGTTATGACAAAAATTAACAACGAAAATATGTTGAAATATAATAATCAAAAATACAAACTTGGCTATAATTTGGATAAAGGAGATGGCATTGACTTCGTAACTGCTGTGGTTATATCTCCATTTGCTAAATATAGAGATTTGATTTTAGGACAAAATGATTTTGTCAAAAAACAACAAGATATTATTAAATTTGTTACTATTTGTTGTCGCTCATTTATTGAAGATGGACTAGGTCCATTAGGGAATAAAGAAACTCCACATTGGTTATACTGCATTGAAACTAATACTGAACTACTTCCTACATTTAGATACAATTTAGCAAGCGCTTATTTGAACGATAACTCTAATTACAACGATATAATGGATTTAATAATTAAAAAAATCGGTGTTTTAAGTGATGATGGTGATAAATGGGTAGACAAGAACAGTGGATACACTATAAAATATATTGATCCCGATGTTGAAGAAGGTTATGAAGCAGGTTTCAAAGTCACTACGCGTGGAGTATTGAAAGAGGATATTGGTAATAAAATTAAATCAAAATCCAATGTTCAAGATACAACTTTAAAATTAGATAATCCAGAGTCAATCATGATTTCCAATATTGTCACTACTCTCTCTGTAGCAATGGGAATTAACATAGAATATCAAAAAGAATTCATAATTAACTGCGTGAAAGAAGAGCTAAGAGTTTCTCTCGAAAATGAAGAAGATTACAAAGAACGTGTCAAAGAATTGTCAAATAAACCTGGTGCAAAACAGCCGATGAGTTATGAAGATTTATATTACACAAGTATTTTGTACTTTACGTTGGGAATGTTTTTAATAGCAGTTCAAACTAGTATTCCTTCGGTAAAAACTAGAAAAACATTTCCTGGTTGTGTTAGATCATTTACTGGATTTCCATTTGATGGCGTAGGAGACATGACAAGTGTACGTTATTTAACGTGTATTTGTTTTCAAATCAGGAAAAATATTGCCAAACCTTGGTATGTATTAAAAAAATCAAAAGAAGATGTTATTGAGAGAAAAATAATTGCCGCGATTAATGAAAATTTAATGAAACTATCTGATGTAAAACGAAAAATAGATGAAAAAAATGAATTTTTATTGAATAATCCCGAAGAAGAAGTACCCAAAGAATATGATGTTACTAATTGGACACAGTTTTTACCACCATTGGTACCTTTTAAAATTAAAAATTTGGTGAATATTTCAACAGAGTTCAAAAAAAGTTTATTGTCCAATATTAAAACAGGATTTAAAGCGCAAGATGAACAGATTTTGGTAGTTCTTTCCAAGATTATATACTTCTCTCTAGCTATTCAAGAGAGAATTGAAGAAGTTGTTAAAAAAAAAGACTTGATTTTGAGTAAAATGAACAACGAATATTATTTGGAAAATTCATGTTGTGATGAAAAAAATAGTTCTTTTACGACAACAATAGCCTATTTCGAAAAAGAGGATAGTAGAATAACAGAGTACAATCAAATAGTTGATAATCTTTCAAAAATTATTAGCGACATTGTTGATTACACTACAGCAGTGTTACTGTATAGTCCAATAAATACAAAAAATATATATCCACCTGTTAAAAAGGAATTTAGCGAGAACACTATTTACAGTGCTTTTATATACTATTGTAATTTTAGATCTTTATTACCTATTCCTGAAAGTATTTTACCTTTGTGTAATGAGAAACCATATGACTTAATTAACACAAATGACAACGTAGAAGAAGTGATAAAAAAATTAAAAGAGAGTGGCGTCAACTATTCTTTGGAATCTTTTTTAAGAATGTTACAAATTATTTCAAGAAATAATATTATAAATATCGAAACTAACAATATAATAGTATCATCTATAAGAAAATTCACATATTCACTAGAAGAAATTAAAATAAGAAATCAAAAAGAACAAGTAGTTCCTGATAAACTAATTGAATTGTTTAATAATGCAATGGATACTTTCAATATAGCATCAGATGTAACCACTCAACAAGTGAAAGATTTGAATAATTATTTAATCAAAGAAATCGATATGATGAAGAATGAGTTATTGGATTTCATTAACAAAAATAAAGGAAGGGAAGTAACACGTAGTAAATTAAATGAAGTCAAAAATTTCATTAATACAATTTCTCAATGGTCATCTGAAAAATCACAAAGAAATAAGAATAAAATTTTTAATGATGCAACGTTTAGTTACATAAATTTTTTAAAGTCTTTTATTGACAACGTTGTAAACGTTTTTCCTAACATTATTTTGAATAAAGTAGATTACAAGGAAAATTTTATACCAAAATATTTGGGTTTATCAAAAAATCATGAAAACAATGTGAAAAAAATAATTAGTGATTTTTATGATAAGTTACGCGTATTTTACGATGTTCCTACGTTAAACAATATATTACAAAAAATACAGCGTTCTTGTGCGGACTTAGTGAAGCTGGCACATGATACACCTACTTTTGTAACCATAAAAATGGATGTGAGTAGTAGTGGTAATAGCAACAAAGAGCAAAAAGAACTGAAGCCTATTTTTGATGAACGTACAAGTAAGTTTTTATATGAATATTATTTTTTAAAAATATTGAACGAGTATATTGACTTATCTAGTGAAGAAAACATGATTGTAAGAGAAATAAAAACTAAAAACATTATAGACACACAAGATATATTTTCAGTTGAATATTTAGAAGAAACAAATACTGTCATAGATAATACCGTTAATACTGATAGTAGAATTGAATTTGATACAAATTTATTAAGCGGAGACAAAAAATACTTGCAACAAAAAGTTGCTAACTTGTTAATTGAATTTTTGCGTATTATGGATTCATACAAAGAAGTCGTCGATATTTCTTATGAAAAAATCCAAGATAAAATTTTTAAATTAAAGGGAAAAGAAAAGGATATTATTACAGACAGATTAAAGGACATGACAGACGAAGACAGAGATGCTGATACAATTTTAAAAATCAATAAATTAGGTGTTTGGAGTAAGGGGTTACAAAAGGGATTAACCACATACGTAAAAGAAAATTATGATGATGAACGTGAATTTATAGAAAAAATGTTACAGTATGAGAGAAAAGCACAAAAAAAACAACCTGGTACTAATTTGGAAACAGGTTTAGATGATTTTATCGATGAAGTTGATAGGGAAAATGAAATAGAACGGGAAGCATACGATATGAGTAGGTACACGGAAGACTTTATGGATGGTGTTTTTGAAGGAGATGACGTAGACAACGATCATTATGATGATTATGATTCGTAATATGTTTATTTACACCGTTGAAGAATTCAAATGGGACACCATTGAATTCTTCACGGGTATAAAAATATAAAATATTGTATATTTTTTAAGTTATATTATAAAAGTTTTCGCATTTTTATAATATAAAAAGTATTTTTAAATATAATAAAAATGAAAGTTGCATTGATTACAGGTATTACAGGTCAAGATGGTTCTTACATGGCTGAATTTCTATTAGAAAAAGAATATAAGGTTTGGGGAATTATTCGTCGAGCTTCTGATATAAATACACATCGAATTGATCATTTGTATTACAATAAAAATTTAACAATTAAATATGGTGACATAACTGATGGATCTAACTTATTGCATTTGCTGTATCAAATTAAAGAGACTTATGGTGAAGAATTAGAACGCTTGGAAGTATACAATTTAGCAGCAATGAGCCATGTAAAAGTATCATTTGAAATGCCTGAATATTCCGCAGAAGCTGACGGTGTAGGCGTTTTAAAATTATTAGAAGCTATAAGAAGTTCGGGCATTCAAAATAAAATACGATTTTACCAAGCATCTACTTCAGAATTATATGGATGTGTACAAGAGGTTCCACAAAAAGAGACAACGCCTTTTTATCCACGATCTCCTTACGGTGTCGCTAAACTGTATGGATATTGGATTACTAAAAACTATCGCGAATCTTATAACATGTTTGCCGTCAATGGTATATTATTTAATCATGAAAGTCCTCGCCGTGGTCCCACTTTTGTAACCCGTAAAATTACCAAAGGAATACAAATGATTTTAAAGGGTGAACGTGATAGACTTGTAATGGGAAACATAAATGCAAAACGTGACTGGGGTCACGCGAAAGATTATGTAGAAGGAATGTGGTTAATGTTACAAGCAGATAAACCGCAAGATTATGTGTTAAGTACAAATGAATTTCACTCTGTTCGCGAATTTATTGAAAAGGCATTTGGATTAAAAGGTATAGAAATAGCTTGGAAAGGTGAAGGAATAAATGAAATAGGTTATGATAACAATAGTGGGAGAGAACTGGTCTTTATTGACGAATGTTATTTTAGAGCAGCTGAAGTGGAAGAACTACTAGGTGACTCTACCAAAGCAAGGACTGAATTAGGCTGGAAAACAAAATACAGTTTTGAAGATTTAGTAAAGGAAATGGTTGAGCATGATTGTCCTTAGTTGACAAGCTCGTATATTTTTCTATTCGCCTATTGTAAAAAGTGTAAAATTATTTATTTTATTATTATTAGAATATAATAGAATAAATATATTAATACTATATAATGTTTATGAATAAGACTTATATAAGAGAAAATATTACATTAATATCAATCATTTTATTTGTAGCTTTATTTGGATTTATTATAATGATGAAACCATCATTTTTATATAACAAAGATGGGAGTATCCGAGAATTTGGAATAGGTTATAAAAACAAAACAATTTTACCTATTTGGTTATTATCATTAATTTTAGGAATTATAAGTTATTTAATAGTGATGTTCTATTTGGCAAGTCCAAAATTTTTATAATTCTTTATAATTCTTTATAATTCTTTATAATTCTTTATGAATTTTAGTATAATTTTAGTATATTATAATATATATTATTACAATGAGTATTCCAAATCATTATAATAATAGTTTTAGCGATAATAATATACTTAGTATAGACAGTAACAGTAGCTTGAATGATAATATAAAATATATTAAAGTTTATGAAAATAGCTTAAAAAATATTAAAAATAGTGTTCTTAGTTCATTTGATAGTTTACATAATGATGATGAAGACAATTTAAGTCAGTTTAGTGGTTTTAGTTACATTAATGATATTGATATTGAAAATCAGGAAAATGATAAATTGGAAGAAAATTTAGTTTGCAAAAATTCATCCGATTTAGACTCAGAATTAGATTTTATGTTTGAATACGATACTATTTGTAGTAATATTAAAAGTAAACAAATTCATGATGATATTTATTTAATTGGTATTAAAAATAAAATAATGAACAAAATAAAACTAAACGATAAAGATTTACTGCATATTCAATACGCAAATGAAACAACAAAATTTGAAATTATTAAATTATTTAGTAGTGGTATTGAATAAGCTTATTACATATAAATTATATATTTTGTATGTATATATAATAATGTCTAAAACACTTGTAATAATATTATCCGAAATATGCGATTATAAACCAGCATTTGATAGTTTTAAAAAAAATCTTATAGATAGATTAGAAGCTGATTTATGTTTATGTAGTATTGCGAACCCTAACTATGACTATGAAAGTAACTCCTTCTATAACTTAGCTAGTTATAAATTTTTGTACAATTACTCCGGTGATTTTAGAAATGAATTTGAAAATGTATATAATGTAGTTTCTAAAGATCGCCTTAGATATGAAAGATTTGATAATAAAAATGCTTTATATGGTAAAATAGGACATAATAGAGAAAATAGTTATGATGATAATATTACTTTTTATGGTTATTACGAAGACATTAACAACTTTGAAGAATTTAATGATGATGAAATCATAATTCACGAAAATAATTTAAACGATGATTACTGGAGAAATAAAGTATATGGAATTCGAAAAAGCAATAACACTGCTTTAGTTAGTCAAATAAATGTAACTACATACAAAAAACATTTGCATTGGAGTGAATTTCTAAAAATTAATGGAAGTTTTTTAGCCGGTATTAAAAATAATGAAAATCAGCAATATGGTTGTGGAAGTAAGGAAATTTTTTTAAAATGGTTTTTATTACAAAAACTTATTGAAAATGACTTATTAAACAAATATGACAGATTTATAATTACAAGAAGTGATTTTGTATATCAACTACCGCATCCAAAAATGGAGTGTATGAATGACAATTATATATGGTTTCCTAACTCTGAGCATTATGGTGGATATACAGATAAACACGTTGTTTTATCAAAAAAACATGTTGAAAACTATTTGAATATTTTATATAATTTTATTACAAGATCAAATGAATATTTTTTAAAAATGAAAGAAACAAATTATTGGAATTTACAAAAAATAATACATTTGCAGTTACAGCAAAACAATATGTTGCACATTGTCAAAGAATTCCCTTATATAATGTACTCAATAAAAGAATGTGTATTAGGTCCTGTAGTTGACTTTGACATAATTTATCAATCTGAATATGAAAAGTCAAACTATTATAAAAACGAATTTGAAAAATCAGGAATGGAAATTGATCATTTCTACAAAAAACATATAATTTAGTTGGTAATTGTGTAAACCGAACTTGTAGCTTGTTTTTGTTGTTCTTCGGATTTTTCTTGTTCAGCTACATAATTTTGATAATTTTTCGCCATTTGTGCAGGATTTACAACGCAACCTCGTGTTGTAATCTTGAGTTGAACAATGGATGATATTAAAAACCCGGTGTATATATACCACATTGCTTCACCCACATTATCTCTCGTAATTACCAGTTCAAATAGTTCATTTCTTTTTTCATTTGATAATGCATTATCGGTTTGATACTGCGACTTCATTAATGGTTTTAACAAATTCCAATATTCAACAAAATTAGATGGAACGATCTGATTAATTAAAATAGAAGTATTACCACATATCTTAACAATCATGTCAGCTGCTTGTTGCATAGCCGCTTTTTGCTGCGGGGTACTTGCACCGTCTGCATCAATTTGTGTTTGGACATCTTTGTTCACTAGCAACTCAGTAAGCAATTTGTTTGCTGAACCTGATACGTAAAAATAACCAATAACATCAGAAAATGCACTCTTAAAACCTGGAAATATCATAAGAACTACGATTACAATACCGAAAAGAAGTGTCCATGGAATAAATGTATATCCTCCTGATGCAGCTATATTTT
>Ga0247840_10007859_pt1 | contig 14612 bp, 9 predicted proteins | sample LaCruzMarch2015__FD_192404 | JGI IMG/M metagenome (GOLD analysis project Ga0247840, IMG submission 192404) | Freshwater microbial communities from meromictic Lake La Cruz, Castile-La Mancha, Spain - LaCruzMarch2015_17m | ecosystem: Environmental > Aquatic > Freshwater > Lake | place: Spain...
TCGTCGCGGGGCATCCGGCCACCGCGGGCGCGCTTGCGTTCGCTGGTGGGAGTCGGATTGCTCACCGCAGCGACACTACTACTGCCTTTGGCGCGCTCGGGGGGCCGGTCGCGCGCGCCCCAAGGCCTCTGCGTGCTCTGTTATGCCATTCTGGTTCGGTGACCAACGATCCCGGGCCGCACGCCGGTGGACGCGTGCCGGTGCTGGGCAACGATCGCAACGAGCCGCTGCGGGCGCTTCGCGATCCGCTGGCCGGCGACCCCGGACGGCCCCGGTCCGACCGCGAACAGCACAGTCATTTGCGTATGCAGAGCCCGCTGGGACGGTTTCTGGCCACCTACGGGTGGCGGGCGTACGCGTTGCCCATCCTGATCGTGCTCACCGGCGTCGTGGCCTATCAGACCATGACCGGTACCTCGGTGCCGGTGGCCGAGGATCAGTTGAAGGGTCCGCCGACGATCGGGTCGACCGGGACGACCATCATTGGCGCCCCGCCGCGCGGGCTGACCGAATTCGATGCCAACCTGCCCGCCGGCGTGCTTCCCGCGGGCGGACCATTCACCCAGGCCGGTGACAAGACCTGGCGGATCGTGCCGGGCACCACCTCGAAAGTGGGCGTGGGCTCGGCCAAAACGTTCACCTACACCGTCGAGATCGAGAACGGCGTCGACACGTCGTCTTTCGGCGGCGATGAGGGGTTCGCCCGGATGGTGACCGAGACCCTGGGCAACCCGAAGAGTTGGACCCACGACCCGCAGTTCGCTTTCGAGCGCATCGACGACCCCGCCGTCAAGCCCGACTTCCGGGTGTCGCTGACGTCGCCGATGACGGTGCGCGAGGGCTGCGGCTACGAGATCGAGATCGAGACGTCCTGCTTCAACCCGATTTACGGACCGGACGCCGACCCGCGGGTGTTCATCAACTCGGCCCGCTGGGTGCGGGGCGCGACGCCCTTCCAGGGCGACATCGGCTCCTACCGGCAGTATCTGATCAATCACGAGGTCGGCCATGCCATCGGCTACGTCACGCATGAACCGTGCGACCGGGACGGGGCGTTGGCGCCGATCATGATGCAGCAGACCTTCTCTACCTCCGATAACGACGCCGCCCGGTTCGATCCCGAGTCGGTCACCCCGGACGGTAAGACCTGCCGGTTCAACCCCTGGCCGTACCCGATCGCCTGAGGTTTTCTGCCGCGACTGTGGGCCCTGTGCACGCTTGCGCGACGTATCGCGTGCATAACCCCCACGCTCGGTGAGAATGAACCCTATGACCCTGCCGCCACTGGTAGCCCCGGCAGCCGAACTGACCCCCGAGGAGTTCACCCGCTACGGCCGGCACCTGATCCTTGAGGGCATCGGCAGCGACGGGCAGCGGCGCCTCAAGAACGCCCGCGTGCTGGTCGTCGGGGCGGGCGGACTGGGTTCGCCGGTGCTGCTCTATATGGCCGCCGCAGGTGTCGGCACGCTGGGCATCGTCGAGTTCGACGTCGTCGAGGAATCCAACCTGCAGCGCCAGATCATCCACGGCCAGGCCGACGTCGGCCGGCCCAAGGCGCACAGCGCGCGCGACTCCATCGCTGCGATCAACCCGCTCATCACCGTCGTACTGCACGAGACGCGACTGGACGCCGGTAACGCCGTCGCGTTGTTCGACGACTTCGACCTCGTCATCGACGGCACCGACAACTTCGCCAGCCGCTACCTGATCAACGACGCGGCGGTGCTCGCGCACAAGCCCTACGTCTGGGGTTCCATCGATCGCTTCTGCGGCCAGGTCACGGTGTTCTGGGAGGACGCCCCGGACGCCCCGGACGGCGGGCGGCGCGGCCTGAACTATCGCGACCTCTATCCGACGCCGCCGCCGCCGGGTGCGGTTGCCTCGTGCGCCGAAGGTGGTGTGCTGGGCGTGCTGTGCGCCTCGATCGGCTCGATGATGGCCACCGAGGCGATCAAGCTGATCACCGGCGTCGGCGAGTCGCTGCTGGGCCGGGTGCTGATCCACGACGCGTTGGCGATGAGCCACCACACCGTCGCGATCCGCAAGGACCCGCATGCGCCGGCGGTCACCGCGCTGATCGACTACGACGCGTTCTGCGGGCCGGTCTGCGACGTCACGGACGCGACGATCACCGCGTCGCAGTTGCGTGACCTGATGGCGTCAGGGGCCCCGATCGCCCTCATCGACGTCCGCGAACCTGCCGAGTGGGCGATCAACCGCATCTCCGGCGCGGTGCTGGTCCCGAAGTCGGCCATCGACGGCGGCGAAGCCCTGGCCGGGCTTCCCGGGGATGCCACGCTGGTGCTCTACTGCAAAACCGGTGTCCGGTCGGCACAGGCCCTCGCCGCGCTGCACCGGGCCGGATTCGGCGATGCGCTGCACCTTCACGGCGGAATCGTGGCCTGGGCGCGCGAACTCGAACCCGACATGGCGATGTACTGACGGCGTCCTGACACCGGCACGCCTTACCCTGGCCACTGTGATCGAGGACCGTCCACCCGAGCATGTCCTGTCGACGTTCGGCGTGAAGTCCGGTGAACCCACTCCGCTGGGTGCGGGCTGGGAGAGCGGCTGGCGGATTGGCGAGGTGGTGCTGTCCCAGGTCACCGATCACGCCCGGGCCGCCTGGTCGGCCAAGGTCCGCGAGACGCTGTTCGTCGACGGCCTGCGGCTGGCCCGGCCGGTGCGATCGACCGACGGACGCTACGTGGTCTCGGGCTGGCGCGCGGACACCTACGTCGCCGGGGCGCCCGAGCCGCGGGACGACGAGGTGGTGGCGACCGGCGTCCGGCTGCATGAGGCCACCTCGAAGCTGGAACGGCCCCGGTTTCTCACCCAGTTGCCGGTGCCGCCGTGGACCGACGTCGACGTGTTCACCGCCGCCGACCGCGCCGCCTGGGAGGACCGGCCGCTGGCGAACCTGCCGCTGGGAGCGCCGGTGCTGCCGGAGACCGACGATCGCCTTCAGGCGCGCGAACTGCTCACCCAGCTCGCCGGGCTGCGCAAGACCACCAAGAGTCCGCCCCAGCTGGTGCACGGCGACCTATACGGCACCGTGCTGTTCGCCGGCGCTGCGGCCCCGGGCATCACTGACATCACCCCGTACTGGCGGCCGGCGTCCTGGGCGGCCGGGGTGGTCGTCGTCGACGCGCTCTCCTGGGGTGACGCCGACGAGGGTCTGGTGGAGCGGTGGGACGCATTGCCGGAATGGGCTCAGATGTTGTTACGCGCGTTGATGTTCCGGCTCGCGGTGCATGCCCTGCATCCACTGTCATCGCAGGAGACCTTTCCGGGTCTGCTGCGCACCGCGGCGCTGGTGCGGATGGTACTTTAACCCCTGTGCGTTCGGAGACCGCCCGCTTCGCCGTAAAGGAGTCCCATGCGTACCGAGGACGACACCTGGGGCATTGGGGACAGCGTTGGATCGACCGCAGTAATGGTGGCCGCTGTTCGCGCTGCTGAGAGCGACAGTGCAGCCCCGCTAATCAATGACCCGTATGCCCGCATGTTGGTCGCCGACGAGGGCAGCGGGGTGTTCTCGAGCATCCTCGACGGCTCGCTGGCAGAACGGCTCGCGGCCAAAGATCCTGAAGCTGCTGTCATGTTCTCCTATATGCAGGACTATCAGGCGGTGCGAACGCATTTCTTCGATGCGTTCTACACCGAGGCTGCCGCTGTCGGAATCCGCCAGTTCGTGATCCTGGCATCCGGACTCGACACCCGTGCCTACCGACTGGACTGGCCGCAGGGCACGGTTGTCTACGAGGTCGACCTGCCGAAGGTGCTCGAGTACAAGGCCAGTGAGCTCGCGGCGCATGGTGTGCAGCCACTGGCGACCGTTCGTGAGGTGGCGGCCGATCTCCGCGACGATTGGCCGACTGTGCTCAACGAGCAGGGTTTCGACCCGTCCCAGCCGACCGCGTGGCTGGCGGAGGGCTTATTGATGTATCTGCCCGGAACCGAGCAGGACGAACTCTTCGAACTGATCACCGAATCAAGCGGCGCGGGTAGCCGAGTGGCTGCCGAGTTCATCCCGTATCGCGATGATCAGCAGCGCAGCAACCAGATTCGCGACCTCTTCATCCACCTTGCCGATGAGCTTGGTGTTGAACACATCGTGTTCGGATTCGTCGCCGATACCCAGGGACTCACGTTCATCGATCCCGATCGGGTCGATCCCACCGGATGGCTGCAGGAGCACGGGTGGCATGTTTCGTCGCTGCCGGTGACCGACGAGATGGAACGACTCGGGATCACGGCGGATGTGTCGATGCGTGACCGCGAGGATTCCTTCGCATATTTCGTCGTCGGTGAGCGCACCTCACGGTAACGGCGCTTTAACCGAATACGCGGGCAAGCATGTCGCGGATGGCGGCGGCCGTCTCGACGGGTTTGGCCAGCGGAACCATGTGCCGACAGTCCAACTCGATCAGCTGAAAGTCGGGCCCTAGTCGTTCCGACAATCCGTTGATCAACGCCTTTCCGACATATGGCGGATCCGAGCGGGCTCCTTTGAGCACGGTGGTCGGAATTCGGTTGTGCGGCAACACGATAGGCCGAGCCAGCTCGCTCCAGTAGGACATCATCGCCGGTATGCAGATCCGCCAGCGGTACCGGCCATCGGCTGTCTCGACGAGATGCTCGGCGAGTTCGTCGTCGATCAACTCAGTCGGCACGTCGGCCCAGGCGGCGTTGACCTTCTCGGCGCGGGCTTCGGCGGCGTCGGGGTAGTCCGGCGACGCCACCATCGCCTCGGCGACCGCGCGCATCCGGTCACCGTCCAGGCCGATGGCCGGATCCAGCAGCACCAGGCCCGACACCAACTCCGGCCGCGCGGCCGCCAGGTGCAGCGCGATCGCCCCGCCGAACGAATGGCCCACCACCACGACCGGGCCGGCCGCCTCCGCCTCGATCAGGCGCGCCAGCGCGGCGACGTTGGCGTCGATGGACCACGGCGCCGACCATGACGAGCGGCCGTGGCCGAGCAGATCCGGTGCCAGCACGGTGAATTCGGCCAGCTGCCCCTCGGCCAGGTTGTGCCAGCGCCGGCCATGCCCGGTGAGCCCGTGGATCATCAGGATCTGCGCGGGGCCGGGTGGGCCGAACCGGTTGAGGTGGAGTTCGTCGGGCACGGGCCCCATGGTGCCAGCCCGAACGTTACGGCGGCGCCATGGGTGATGCCGTATGTGTCAGACCCCCGTGGTGTCATGCCTGCATGAGCATCGTGCGCGTCGTCGGTGGGCCGGGCACCGGCAAGAGCACCCGGCTGATCGACGCCGCGGTCGCTCACATCGCCGGCGGCGGCGATCCGGAGTCGGTGCTGCTGTTGACCTCGGCCCGGCTCGCCGTCTCCACCCGCGGGGCGATCACCGCGCGGCTGCTCAACGCCGGCTCGGGCGGCCTGGCGGTGGTGCGCGAACCCCTGGTGCGTTCGGTGCACAGTTATGCCTTCGGGGTGCTGCGCAACGCGGCCGCGCGCGCGGGTGATCCGCCGCCGCGGCTGGTCACCGGCGCCGAGCAGGACGCCGTGATCCGCGAACTGCTCGCCGGTGATCTCGCCGACGGCGCCCGCGGGTGGCCGCGCGAGCTACGGCCTGCACTGACAACCGTCGGGTTCGCCACCGAACTGCGCGACCTGCTGGCCCGGTGCGCGCAGCGCGGAGTCGACGCCGACGAACTTCAACGCATCGGCCGGGCTGCCGGGCATCCGGAGTGGGTGGGCGCCGCCCGGTTCGCCCGCCAGTACGAGCAGGTGATGCTGCTGCGCGCCGCGGTCGGCACCGCCGCACCGCAGGCCTGCGTCCCGGCGTTGAGTGCCGCCGAACTCGTCGGCGTCGCCCTGGAGGCACTGGCCGCCGACGCTGACCTGCTGGCCGCCGAGAGGGCCCGGATCCGGCTGCTGCTCGTCGACGATGCCCAGCACCTCGACCCGCAGGCGGCGACACTGGTGCGAGTACTGGCCGCCGGATCCGATCGCACCCTGCTCGCCGGGGACCCGAATCAGGCGGTGTTCGGCTTCCGCGGGGCTGACGCTGATCTGCTGTCGCTGGAATCACCGGTGATCACCCTGACCCGTTCGCATCGCTGCGCCCCGGCGATCGCCCGAGCGATCAGCGGGGTGGCCGCCGGTCTGCCCGGGACCGGGTGGCGGGTGCTCGACGGCGGTGACGCGGGGGAGAACCCAGAGGAGGGTTCGGTCGCGGTGACGGTGGCCGCATCCGCCCACGCCGAGGCTGCCGTCATCGCCGACGCGTTGCGCCGGGCCCATCTCGTCGACGGCGTGCCGTGGTCGCAACTGGCGGTCATCGTGCGCTCGATAGCCGCGGCCGCGGCGCTGACCCGGTCGTTGGCGGTGGCCGGGGTTCCGGTCGATCAGCCGACGCTGCGCGGCGCGGTCGGCGATCAGCCCGGCGTCCGTGCGTTGCGCAGCGTGCTGACCGCCACCGAAAGCGGCCTCGACGACGACTCCGCCGAGGCACTGCTGACCGGGCCCATCGGCCGGGTGGATCCGGTGTCGCTGCGCCAGCTGCGCCGCGCGCTGCGGCGCACCGATCGGTCCCTGCGCGAGGCACTCACCGGCCCGGCACCGCAGCTGCCTGCCACCCTCGCGGCACCGGTCAAGCGGGTGCGTTCAGTGCTCGCCGCGGCCGCCCGCAGCCACCGCAGTCACCACGATCCGCGGTTCACGCTGTGGCAGGCCTGGGAGCGCAGCGGTCTGCAGCGGCGCTGGGTTGCCGCCGCCGACCGCGGGGGCATCGAGGGTGCGCTCGCCGAGCGCAATCTTGGCGCGGTCACCGCGCTGTTCGACATCGCCGAGGCCTATGTGGCGCGTACCGCCGGGGCGTCGCTGTCGGGTCTGCTCGAGCATGTGGCGGCCCTGCAACTGCCGCCGGTCGGTGATACCGCGCCAGCCGGCGAGACGGTGGCGGTGCTGAGCCCGCACGCGGCTCTTGGCCGCGACTGGGAGATGGTCGTGATCGCCGGACTGCAGGATGGGTTGTGGCCCAACATCACTCCGCGCGGCGGGGTGCTGGGCACCCAGCGCCTGCTCGACGTCCTCGATGGCCTCGGCGCGGACGTGTCGGTGCGTGCACCGCTGCTGGCTGAGGAGCGCCGGCTGCTGATCGCGGCGATGGGCCGGGCCCGGCGGCGGTTGCTGATCACCGCGGTCGACAGCGATGCCGGCGATGAGGCCCTGCTGCCCTCGGCGTTCATCCCCGAACTCGCCCGATTGGCCACCGGCGACATCCCGGCGGTAGGCCTCCCGCCGGTGCAGGCCCCGCAGGTACTCGCACCGGCGGCGGTGGTGGGCCGGCTGCGCGCCGTCGTCTGCGCCCCGCCCGGGACCGTCGACGAGAGCCGACGGGCCTGTGCCGCAGAACAATTGGGCCGGTTGGCCGCCGCAGGCGTACCGGGCGCCGACCCACAGCAGTGGCACGGTCTCGGTGAGGTGAGCACCCACGACCCGCTGTGGAGCGGCGACGATCACACCGTCACATTGAGCCCATCGACCTTGCAGACCCTGACGGACTGCCCCCTGCGCTGGCTGGCTGAACGCCACGGCGGCACCGGGGTGCGGCAGCTCAACTCCACACTCGGATCGGTGGTGCACGCCCTGGTCGCCGAGCCGTCGATGAGCCAGGCGCAGCTGGTCGCCGAACTGGACACCGTGTGGGCCGCGCTGCCCTTCGACTCACCGTGGTACGCCGCCAACGAACTCGACCGCCACCGCGCGATGCTGGCGGCGTTCGTCGCCTGGCGCGCGGCGAGCCGCCACGAACTCACCGAGGTCGGCACCGAGGTCACTCTCGACGGTGTGCTTGCGGCTCCCGGCGACGGGCTGCCTGGTGTTCGGGTCCGTGGCCGGATCGACCGGCTGGAACGCGATGCGCAAGGTCGGCTGGTCATCGTCGACATCAAAACCGCCAAGAGTCCGGTCACCAAGGACGATGCGCAGCAGCACGCCCAACTCGGGCTCTACCAACTGGCGGTGACGGCGGGATTGCTCGACGGTGATCAGCCTGGCGGCGGGCGGCTGGTTTACGTCGGCAAGGCTGCCGCGTCCGGAAGTGCTACTGAACGCGAGCAGAGCGCGGTGGGCCCCGACGACACCGCGCAGTGGCTGCAGACCGTGCGCGCGGCCGCGGCGGCCACCGCTGGTCCACACTTCGCCGCCCGGGTCAACGACGGCTGTTCGCACTGTCCGATCAAACCGACCTGCCCGGCGCACACTACCGGCGCTCACACCCCTGGGGAGGAGCCGTCGTGACCTACAGCCCTGTCGAACTCGCTGCGGCACTGGGACTTCCGGAGCCCACCGACGAGCAGGCCGCGGTGATCTGCGCGCCGCCCGGACCGCTGGTGGTCGTCGCCGGCGCGGGTGCCGGCAAGACGGAAACCATGGCGGCCCGGGTGGTGTGGTTGGTGGCCAACGGCTACGCCGATCCGGGGCAGGTGCTCGGCCTGACCTTCACCCGCAAGGCGGCAGGGCAGTTGCTGCGCCGGGTGCGCTCCCGGCTGGCCCGGCTGTCCGGCTACCTCGGCACCGAGACGGCCGGCGCGTCCGGCGCTCCGGTGGTCAGCACCTACCACGCTTTCGCCGGGTCGCTGCTGCGCGAGTTCGGGCTGCTGCTGCCGGTGGAACCCGACGCCCGCCTGCTCAGTGAAACCGAGATGTGGCAGTTGGCCTTCGACGTCGTCAGCCATCATCCGCACCCGCTGCCCATCGACAAGAATCCGGCCGCGGTCACCGCGATGGTGCGTGCGCTGGCCGGCGAACTCGCCGAGCACCTGATCGACACCACTGAGTTGCGCGACACCCACGTCGAACTCGAACGGCTCGTGCACAGCCTGCCCGCGGGGCCACGCCAGCGCGGCACCGGCCCTAACCGCAGACTGCTCGACATGCTCGACACCCAGACCCAACGCAGCGTGTTGGTGCCGCTCATCGACGAACTCGGCGCCCGGATGCGCGCGGAGAAGGTGATGGACTTCGGTGCACAGATGTCGGCCGCCGCCCGGTTGGCCACGGCGCACCCCCAGGTCGGCGAGCAGTTGCGGGCCCGCTACCGGGTGGTGCTGCTCGACGAATACCAGGACACCGGCCACTCGCAGCGCATCGCGCTGTCGGCCCTGTTCGGTGGTGGCCGCGACGACGGCCTGGCGCTGACCGCGGTCGGCGATCCGATTCAGTCCATTTACGGCTGGCGCGGCGCCTCGGCCACCAACCTGCCCAGGTTCACCACCGACTTCCCTCTCGCGGATGGTTCCCCGGCGCCCACCCTGGAGTTGCGCACCAGTTGGCGCAACCCGCCGAGTGCCCTGCACCTGGCCAATGAGATCTCCGCGGCGGCCCGGCGCCGTTCGGTGGCGGTGCGCCCGCTACGTCCGCGGCCCGGCGCGCAACCCGGCACGGTGGCCTGCGCACTGCACAACGACGTTGTGGCCGAACGCGATTGGCTGGCTGATCACATCGCCGCCCGCTACGCCGACGCCGCGCACGAGGGCCAGGACCCGCCGACCGCCGCCGTGCTGGTGCGGCGCAACGCCGACGCCGGCCCGATCGCCGAGGCGTTGACTGCCCGCGGCGTTCCGGTGGAGGTGGTCGGCCTGGCCGGGCTGCTGTCGATTCCCGAAGTGGCGCAGGTGTTGTCGATGCTGCGACTGGTCGCCGACCCCACCGCCGGTGCGGCGGCCATGGCGGTGCTGACAGGGCCGCGCTGGCGCCTCGGCGCCAAGGATCTGGCTGCACTTTGGCGCCGCGCGACGATCCTCGACGGACAGCGCATCGTGGCCGACTCGGTAGAGCAGATTGTCATCGCCGCGGCCGCCGAGACTGCCGGCCTTGCCGACGCGCTCGCCGATCCCGGCGCGCCCGAGGCGTACTCGGAGTCGGGCTACGCCCGGATCACCGCACTGGCCGCCGAGTTGGCACGGCTTCGAGGGCTTCTGGCGCACCCGGTCACCGATCTGGCCGCCGAGGTCCGCCGGGTGATCGGGGTGGACGCCGAGGTCCGCGCCGCCCGTCCGGTTGACTGCGACGGCACCGGCACCGAACACCTGGATCGTTTCGCCGACGTCATCGCCCGCTACACCGAACAGCGTCGTTGCGACGTGGCCGGCCTGCTGGCTTATCTCGATGCCGCCGCAGCCGTCGAGGATGGCTTGGCCCCGGCTGAGGTGGGCGTGGCCGCGGGACGTGTGCAGATCCTCACCGTGCACGCCGCCAAGGGCCTGGAGTGGCAGATCGTGGCTGTGCCGCACCTGTCGGCGCGGGTGTTCCCGTCCACCGGCAAGGCGCGCACCTGGCTTAACGATCCGGGCCAGCTTCCGCCCCTGCTGCGCGGCGATCGCGCCGGCGATCAGGCCGGGTTGGGCCGCTACGGGGTGCCGGTGCTCGACACCTCCACCGTCGGTGACCGCAAGGCGCTGGAGAACGTCATCGACGCCCACCGCGAGCAGTTGGCGCAGCGCCGTATCGACGAGGAACGCCGGCTGCTCTACGTGGCGCTGACCCGGGCTGAGGACACCCTGCTGCTGTCGGGGTATCACTGGGGTGCCACCGGATCCACGGCATCGGGGCCATCGGATTTCCTGGTGGAGATCAAAGACATCATCGAGGCTGCGGCGGCCACCGGTAGCCCGTGCGGGCAGGTCGAACACTGGGCGCCCGCGCCCGCCGACGGCGATCCGAACCCGTTGCGCGACAACGTCACTGAAGTGCTGTGGCCGGTCGATCCGCTGCCGGGCCGGGCCGAGGTTGAGCGCGGCGCGGACCTGGTGCGCGCCGCGATGACGGGCCCCGCGCCTTCGGCCGGCACCGCCGACCCGGATGGCTTCATCGCCGATGTCGACGCCCTGCTCGCTGAGCGCGCCCGGGTGGCCGCACCCGGACCGGTTGCACTGCCCGCACAGCTGTCGGTCAGTGCACTCGTTGACCTCGACCGGGATCCCGACGCCGCCGCCCGGCGGTTGACCCGCCGGCTGCCGGCACGGCCGGACGCGCACGCCCTGCTGGGCACCGCATTCCATGAGTGGGTGCAGCGGTTCTTCGGCGCCGACCGGTTGTTCGATCTTGAGGACTTACCCGGAGCGGGAGATCCGCAGACCGTCAACGCCGACGCACTGAGCGCACTGCAGGAAGCGTTCACCGCCTCGCCGTGGGCGGCGCGCACCCCGGTCGCCGTCGAGGTGGGCTTTGAGATGGCGATCGGCGACACGGTCGTCCGGGGACGCATCGACGCGGTGTTCGCCGATGCCGACGGTGGGGTGACCGTCGTCGACTGGAAGACCGGCGAACCTCCCGCCGACGCCGCCGCCCGCCGCCACGCCGCGGTGCAGCTCGCGGTCTACCGGCTGGCGTGGGCGGGGCTTTCCGGCCTGCCGCCGGCGAGGGTGCGCGCGTCGTTTCACTACGTACGCTCGGGCCGCACCGTCACGCCGGAGTCACTGCCCGGGCCGCAGGAGCTGGCCGCGCTGCTCAGACCGGAGCGTTGCGCCTGATCTTCAGCGCCGAGACGATCATCGGCACTTGGAACGGCAGTCGGGCCATCGCTCCCAGCTTCATCGGCAGCGGTTTGTTCCACCACATCCGCACCAGGTTGATGTTTGCCGGGAACACCGCCAGAAAAAGCGCCACCGCGGCACCAGCACCGAGGCGGCGGGTCCGGGGCACCAGCAGCAACCCGCCCACGGCGATCTCGGCCACCCCGGAGGCCAGCGTGTAGAACCGGGCGCTGCCGGGCAGCTCAGCGGGCACGATGGTGTCGAACGGCTTGGGTGCGGCGAAGTGGCCCACCCCGGTAGCGATCAGCATCGCCGCCATCTTGTAGGCGGAACGCTGGCTGGTGGGTTCAGTGGAAGTTTCAGGCATGGTTACATAATGACGGTGTGCGGCCATTTCACTCGGCAAAACAGCCGGGTCAGTTCATGATGGACACTGATGGCTGATCGTCGGCTGCGCAACCTGCGGGCCATCGACGACAACCTCGGCGTCAAGCCGGACTCGGCCCTCGTCGACTATCTGCGCATTCCGGAGAAGTTCGTCAGCCCCGGCCGCCGGATCGCCCGCCGACTGCTGTACGCGCTGCTGGTGCTGTCCGCCGCGGTCCTCGTCGTGTACCTCGAACGGGACGGCTACCGCGATGTCGACAGCGGGCCGACGACGCTGAGCCTGCTCGACTGCATCTACTACGCCACCGTGTCGCTGTCGACCACCGGCTACGGCGACATCACCCCGGTCACCGAACACGCCCGGCTGATGAACGTTCTCCTGATTACCCCGTTGCGGGTGTTGTTTCTGATCGTGTTGGTCGGTACCACCGTCGAGACGTTGACCACGGCGTCGCGGCAGGCTTTGAAGATCCAGCGTTGGAGGAACACCGTGCGTAACCACACCGTCGTTGTCGGATACGGCACCAAGGGCCGCACCGCGGTCGCCGCCATGATCGGTGACGGGGCCGCGCCGGCCGACATCGTCGTCGTCGACACCAGCCAGACCTCACTGGACCGGGCCAACGCGGCCGGCCTGGTGACGGTGCGCGGGGACGCCAACAAATCCGATGTGCTCCGACTCGCCGGCGCCCAGCACGCCAAGGCGATCATCGTCGCCACCAGTGACGACCCGACCGCGGTGTTGGTCACTCTGACCGCCCGCGAACTGGCGCCCCAGGCGACCATCATCGCCGCGGTGCGCGAAGCCGAGAACCAGCATCTGCTCCTGCAGTCCGGCGCGAACTCGGTGGTGGTGTCCTCCGAGACGGCCGGCCGACTGCTCGGTCTGGCCACCTCCAAACCCACCGTGGTGGAGATGATCGATGACCTGCTCACCCCGCACGCCGGGTTCGCCATCGCCGAACGCGAGGTGGAACCCAAGGAGGTCGGCGGTTCGCCCAAGCACCTGGCCGAGATCGTGCTCGGGGTGGTCCGCGACGGCAGGCTGGTCCGGGTGGGTGAACCCGAGGTCGATGCGTTGGAGAAGAACGACCGGGTGCTCTACGTCCGCGATGCCACTGAACGGGACTGAGCCGCGTTGACTTTTCAGCTGCGCAAAGTGCCCGCGCTGTCCCGGGTCGGCGCCGATCGTGCCGATCATCTGCGCACCGATGTCGACGCCGCCGTCGCCGGCTGGTCTGACGCACTGCTGCTGCGCGTCGATGACCGCAATCAGGTGCTGTTCGACGGTGATCGGGTGGTACTCGGCTCAGCGGCGGCGTTCGCCGACAAGCCGCCCGGTGATGCGGTGTTCCTCGGCCGGATCGCCGACGGCCGTCACGTGTGGGCGGTGCGGGCCGCACTGGAGGCTCCCGACGGCGACGCCGGCCGAGTGATCGACCCGCGCCGCACCTCGCATGGTTTCGACGACGTCAGCGCGCAACTGGTGGCGTGTGCCCTGGCACTGCTGAATTGGCATGACAGCGCGCGGTTTTCGCCACGCGATGGTTCCCCGACCACATCGATCCGGGGCGGCTGGGCGCGGCGGAACCTGCTGACCGGCCACGAGGATTTTCCGCGGATTGACCCCGCCGTGATCTGCCTGGTGCACGACGGTGGTGACCGGGCGGTGCTGGCTCGGCAGACCATGTGGCCGCCGCGGTTGTTCTCGCTGCTGGCCGGTTTCGTCGAAGCCGGCGAATCGTTCGAGTCGTGTGTGGTGCGCGAGATCGCCGAGGAGATCGGCCTGGATGTGCGCGACGTTCGTTACCTCGGCAGCCAACCGTGGCCGTTTCCGCGCTCGCTGATGATCGGTTTTCACGCCCTCGGTGATCCCGATCAGGAATTCGCCTTCAACGACGGCGAGATCGCCGAGGCGGCCTGGTTCACCCGCGCCGAAGTTCGCGCCGCACTCGAGATCGGCGACTGGAGCAGTGATTCGGACTCCCGGCTGTTGCTGCCGGGTTCGATCTCCATCGCTCGGGAGATCATCGAGTCCTGGGCGTATCAGGAGAGCTAAGTCGGCCGGTAATCGACACCACCGACACCCCGTCACCCCCGACACCTCCGTCACCCTCGTCACCACTGATAGCACTGACACTTCCAGCACCTCCAGCACCTCCAGCACCTCCAGCACCCCCAGCACCCCCAGCACTTCCAGCACCTTCAGCACCTCCGTGGGCCGCTGATAGTTGCGTCCGCCTCTTAGCGACATGGGCCACTCGGGTGAAGCCGAGGTGCGTCAGGGGCAGGGTGATGTCAGAGACGGGTGAGACGTTGATCGTTATGACCCAGATTGACGTTATGACCCAGAGTGACGTTATGACCCAGATTGACGTTATGACCCAGATTGACGTTATGACCCAGAGTGACGTGTGCCCTAAGACGTTGCGCGGCACCAACTTGCGCTACACCCTCACCCGACTGCTCCAACTCTGCGGGCCGTCCACCGTCGATGAATTGGTCGTCGCCCTGCGGCAGTGGGGCTTCACCGTCGACGGCCGGGCGTCCAAAACGGTTTCGGATGCGCTGCGCTGGGAAAGGCGCCTCGGCAGGGTCCGCCGAATGGGTCGTGGCCGCTATCGCGCGGGCGAGATGCCACGGGGAACCGAGCATCGCATCATCCAACGGGTCCGCTTTCTCCGCGGCGAGGCCACGCCAGAGCAGGCCGGGCGGGGCGG
>Ga0247840_10007862_pt1 | contig 14609 bp, 27 predicted proteins | sample LaCruzMarch2015__FD_192404 | JGI IMG/M metagenome (GOLD analysis project Ga0247840, IMG submission 192404) | Freshwater microbial communities from meromictic Lake La Cruz, Castile-La Mancha, Spain - LaCruzMarch2015_17m | ecosystem: Environmental > Aquatic > Freshwater > Lake | place: Spain...
TAATGTCAAAATAATCAAATTTAACCTGTTTGATAATGCATTAGATCTTGCCACAGATGACATTAAACATATTTGTAAGGTCAAGGACTTTGTAGGATATGATGTTGCCGGCAATACGCTGATTGATGTACTCAACGATACCTGGGGTGCGGGGGTTGCCCATTCCTTTGCACACCAAGAGGTAACGGTTCTCCCAGAACATGAACATTTATATACAGTTAATCGCCACCCTAGCATAGAAGGGCACAAAAAGATTGCCAAATGGTGGATTTTGAACAATATCCTGTCAACTTAATCAACCTCCTAGGCGTTAATATAGTATGCTTAGGAGGCATTTATGTATGAACAAACTGTTACAAATATTAATACTCGCAACTTTGGGTTTGATAAGCCAGCAAAGCCAGTCACAGTCGGTGCAAGTCTTGGACAGCAATCGCTCAGAATGGGTTGCCCAAACTGTGACAGCCGGCGCACGGGCCCGTGTCATCATCACAAAACCCAAAGTAAAACTACACCTAGCTAAAACACAACGACCTGTAATTCAGCTATCAGCTAATGATGACGATACTGACTATTACGACGAGCTACCAGAGTTCCAGGTAGGTTATCGTCGCCCAGAATTAGTCGATCAAACCGCCGAGGTCCATGATGACCTCTCAGACAATATAAAGATCCGATTGGTACTTGCCCGAAAGCGAGCATTAGAAGCATACGATAGAAAATGGGCTTGATGCCCGTTTTTGTTATTAAAAAAACCTATAAGCGTTATTAAAAAATATTCTGAAAAAACCTATTAAATCTGTAGATTAATAGGATAAATTAATGTATAATCAATTATCAGTACAAACACTGATGCGTTATTTTTAATCAAGGAGAATCAAATGGCAAAAAGTATCAAAGGTACTCGTACCGAAGAAAGTTTGAAAGAAGCATTTGCTGGTGAAAGCCAAGCCAACCGTCGCTATTTGTATTTTGCAAACATGTGCGATATCGCTGGTGCAGGTGATGTGGCTGCGGTATTTCGCTCCACAGCCGAAGGCGAAACAGGTCACGCACACGGTCACATGGAGTATTTGATCGAAGGTGGTGCAGGCGAGCCAGGCACAGGTATGCCAGCTAAGACTGTGGCACAAGCATTAGAAAGTGCTATTCACGGTGAAACTCATGAATATACCGACATGTACCCCCATATGGCTAAGGTAGCACGTGACGAAGGATTTGACGAAGTAGCTGATTGGTTTGAAACATTGGCCAAAGCAGAACGCAGTCATGCCAACAAGTTTACCAAGACACTAGAAGCCCACAAGGCCAACTCCTAATCTTGGAAACCAGGACAAGGGCCTTAGTTAAAACCTTGATCTATAGGTGCTGGGTGATCCTTAGCACCTACGTGATGTTGTTGGTCACAGGTCAAAGTTTGGCACAGGCCCTTGTTCCTACCATCATTATAAACTGTGTCTGGATGACATCATACTACTTGTACGATAGACTTTGGGCCGGTATCAAATGGGGTCGCAAGTGAATGCAAGTAGCTTCTTGGCATGACTGGCTTGATTGTCTCTGGAGCTCGTAACCAGAACCAAAAAGGACTTCGGTCCTTTTTTCTTTGTCACAATTTTCTAGTTGACTTTTGATATATACTTGTGTTACAGTTTTATTACATAAGGAGGATTGGCTATGAAACAAAAGAAATTAATCAGTAAATTGTATCAGGCTTGCATCGCCCACGATACCGATAAGGTTGAGGAACTCCGTAAAAAAGAGTTTGCTAAAATCTTTAAACACAAGGCCGAAGGCAAGGCATTTGATACTAAATGGCATGTAGTTAGGGTGTAACAAATATGTAATATCTTTTTCTCTGGCATTGCATTAAATAGTGCATGTCAGGGAAAACTTATCGCACTATATCAATTTCAGATATCCATTTTGGTACCCGTGACTGTAAAGCCGACCAACTAAATAACTTTCTCAAACATAACACCTGCGAAACACTATATCTTGTAGGAGATATATTGGATGGCTGGCGTATTCAGCAAAATAAATGGCGGTGGCAACAGAGCCATACTAATGCTATTCGGCGAATCCTGGGACACGCCAAAAGAGGCACTCGTGTCATATATGTAGCTGGTAATCACGATGAATTCCTTCGTCCTCTTATTCCTTATGGTTTAGGATTTGGACAAATTGAAATAGTAAATCAAACAGAACATATAGGTGTTGACGGCCTGCGTTACTTGGTAACCCACGGTGACTTGTTTGATGGCATTACTAAATTAGCACCCTGGTTGGCTTTTTTAGGTGACAAGGCCTATGATTTTGTGTTGGCTCTTAATTCAAAGTTTAATTGGATACGCCATCGTATGGGATTTGGTTACTGGTCATTGAGTAAGTATCTCAAACATCGAGTCAAAAGTGCTGTTGATTTTATGTTCCAATTTGAACTAAACATTATAGCTTATACCCGCAAGCGTGGCTTTGACGGAGTTATTTGCGGACATACACATGCTCCTGTTATTAAAACCGTAGATGGCATTATATACATGAATGATGGGGATTATGTGGAAAATTGTTCGGCACTTGTAGAACACTGGGATGGGCAGTGGGAAATCGTATATTGGACGGATATTAAATAATACAATGATGTGGTTGCTGATAATACTAGCGGTAAACATAAACAATCCCCAAGACGTGCCAGGACGAGTTAGCATTGAGTTTGCCTCAGAGCAGGCTTGTGAGTCAGCTCGTGTTTCAGTTAAATACTGGTTTAAATTTGAGGGCTTCCGAGTACAAACACAATGTCAAAAACAACAATCTTAGTAGTCACAGATAATGTTCCCAATCAAGTCAATGGAGTTCAAACAACTTTCAAAAACTTGGAAGATCACGCTAGTCGTGACGGGTATCGTATTGTTTATATTGACGCCGGGCAGTTCCCTCATATTGCTTGCCCTGGTTATCCTGAAGTTAAAATCTCCTGGCCACACGGCATTTCAAAGAAGATTAAGGCGATACAGCCGGATTATATTCACATATCCACGGAGGGACCAGTAGGCCTATTTGCTCGTTGGTGGTGCGAACGCAATTGCATTCCGTACAATACCAGCTATCACACAGACTTTCCAAAGTTCCTGAAAACCATATACAGTATTCCGACATCGTGGACATATTGGTATCTACGCTGGTTCCATAAGAACAGCCATCGTGTGCTAGTGACTACAGAAACTATTCGTAAAGATTTAGAGGCGCACGGATTTGAGCGTATGGTTGTGTGGACTCGCGGTGTTGATCGTAGCCTAACTCCGGCGCCAAGAGAAGATCGTGTTCGCCCAATGTTACTTAATGTTGGCCGTGTTAGTGCCGAAAAAGGATTAGATAAATTAGTACCACTCCAGGATGACTACACCCTGGTTATCATTGGTGACGGTCCTTATATGAAGGAAGCTCGGCGCTTATTACCTTATGCCTACTTTTTTGGCTACAAACAAGGACAGGAGTTAGTGGATTGGTATCATAATGCTGATGTATTTGTGTTTCCAAGTGGTACAGATACATTCGGCTTGGTTATGATCGAGGCCATGGCCCAAGGCACGCCAGTAGCGGCATTTCCAGTGCAAGGCCCTATAGATGTCGTTGACCCTGGATTAAACGGGTTTATGGATTGGAATTTAAAACACGCTGTGGAATTATGTTTAACCCTGGATAGAGATGCTGTAAAAGAGTCCAGTGAAGCTTGGTGTTGGCGTAACTGTTGGAATATATTCCAGGAGAACCTGATTGTCACAATTGACTAGCTAAATATATCTGTATAGCAATATACATTTTATATAAAGGGAAATATCATGAAAAAATCATTATTGGTAGCAGTATTGGCAGTATCATTTGCATTGTCATTGGGTGCATGTGGCGCAAAAAGTACTTCAGACAAAGCTCCATCACCTGCAGAGCAACTAAAAAACGCTGGTTAATCAGCAACTGTTGTAAAACCGCAACACTTTTTAGCCCCGTAAAAGGGGCTTTTTTTATGGATTTACCAAAAGGTTGACCCAAAATGCTCCTTTTGCTATAATATATGTATAGTGAAAATAAAGGAGCAGAAAATGACAAAAAAACATTTCATCGCAATGGCAAAAGAGATTAGTCAAATGCCTAATATGGCAGATCGTTTAACGGTAGCTATCGCTTTCTGTAAAGTAGCGGCAAGTACTAATCCAAGATTTGACCAATCAAAATTTTTAGACGCTTGTGGAGTTTAATATGTTAAGTCAAATTGTTAATAAAGCATTTACAGCCGCAAGACAAGCCGAAGCTGACTATCTTGCCCAACACGGTGAACCTGGCTACTGTGGTTTTGGTTGGGTCGAAGTGTATGTTGATCGCACCAACTCTAAACAAGCCAAAGAATTATTGGCCAATGGTTTTAAGAAAGATTACAAACCAAAATGCTTGACTGTTTGGAATCCAGGTGGTAGTTATACTCAAAGCATGGATATCAAAGAAGCTGGTGCTCAGGCCTTTGCTGAGGTATTGCAAAAGGCAGGATTGAAGGCCTATGCTTGTTCGAGGTCAGACTAATATGGAATACGGTATGTTTACGCAAGAAGGTAATGCCCTGGTAGGTCGTGTAGTAGCAGAGGCCCGGAGGTCAGGGTGGGATTGGCCCAAGACATTTAGACACCTTGAGCTGTTATCAAAAGCCCATCCTAAGACCGCAGGGGAAGCCACAGATACCGCAGTCCGAGAGGTAGTACATACAACCTTGAAGTTTGAAACTAGTTTTTACGGAGCTTAATTGAAAAAGAACCATGACACGATTGATGCTATAGACGCAGACCTACTTTGGTCGGCGGCTTGCACAGCGTATCGCTTGAACAACGGTTACCTTAAACAACCAGAAATGATTGGTGACCAAGTTATTCGACCTACCAACCGCGAGATTGTTAAGATTGCATTATATGATCATTCGTTGATTACTGATGCGGACCGTGAGCAGGCAGAACAATGTCGTAAGCACATGGCGTCATCGGTTACTATGAAGGCTCTTAAAATTCAGCTACAAGAATGGGATAAAGTCGTTGCCCGTGTATGCGAGCAAGATGAAATCAATACCAGCTATGACCTAGCGGTAATAGCCGCGATGCCGCATAGTTATGCTCAGCATCTGGCCAAAGAAGAGATTAGTGCTAGATTGGCTCGTTGCGAAGATACCCATGTAGGCCAACTTGGTAACAAGGTTGAACTGACCGTAGAAGTTGTTCGAAATAATTACAGCACAAAATTTGATACTTGGTTTGTTAGCGGCATTACCCTAGACAACCATGCGGTATTTTTTGCATATCGCGAATCGCTAAAGTCAAATTCAGTAATAAACATTCGTGGCACAGTTAAAAGACTCGTAGACCGTGCTACCCAACTTAATCGAGTCAAGGTTGTAGGAGAAACAGCATGAAAGGTTTTATCTTAGGTACAGTGTTTGGTATTTTGATTTGCACCGTTGGTCTATCCGGAATCGCTAAGATTTTGGACAATGGGGTAAGCAAGGTACAAGAAGTATCCAGAGAGGCCGCCAAATAAGGCCCTTTTGGAGAACCAAATATAGCTATTATGGTTGACATTGTATTTGATTTCAAGTATAATAGTTATTGTAGTGAGTAGTAGTTTAAATCAACTTAGTAAGGCAACTTAGAAAGGCAACATAATGTCACAAGACAAATTATTTACAGTAGCAGGTACAGCAACCAACGCAGACGGAACCGTTAAGGCACGTTTTGCAAACGACTTGGTAGCTCGTATCAAGATTTTGAACAAAGCTGGTTGTACTGATATCAACCTAATGGAATTGCCACAAGCAATGACCAAACTCCAAGCTCTCCAGTATTTGACAGAGTCCGGCGTTACAGGTGATGCAGGTTATGCTGTAGCCAGCAAATTGGCTGAAAAGACCAAGCTCGCCAAGAAAGGCGAAGTAAAGGTCAAATCCGCTTCAGTTAAGTCCGCTGTCAAGGCAGACACTAAAGTAGTAGCGTAATCTCCGGAGGCAGGCGCAAGCCGTAAGTCCTTTGGTATTAATTTTGTTGTTTGTAAGTTCAGAGGCTTGATCATGCGTTATGTAACCGAAACAACCATTCCAGTAAACTCGAGTAAAGCTGGTGAGTTAGGCAAACAGTGCAGACAACAAAACTAATATCTCTTGTAATTCCTATTGTATTATCTGGATGTGCCACTCCGTTGGTACTTACAGGATTTAGTGTAGGTGGTGTAGCAGTAAGCGAAACCACAGGTAAAAGCATTACAGATCATACAGTAAGCGCCGTTAACGGTCAGGATTGCCGTGTTAGTAGGATGTTTAAAGACCAAGCAGTGTGTCAAGATGAAGTTCCTCAAAGTCAATTCCAAGTAACCAACACTACTGTTACACCATCAACTGTAGCAGAAATCGAAGTTCGTTACCGCCGGTAATAAGTATTTGTATGTTAGAAGATCTTGAAGTAGACCAATCCATACGCATGGCTGTGCTTAATCTTATGATGGTATTATACGATTGCGGCATTACTGAAATTCATATAGGCGGTGTTATGCGAATATTAGGGGTATCAAATGATACTGCTTCGCGCCATGACGATGAGAGATTGGTATTAGACGAAGATTTTGTTAAATATGTAGGACAAATCAACGAGCCAAGGCCCGATGACCAACTTCTACATTAAATGAGCCTATCTAATTACCGCACTACAGATCCACTTTTTACAGTCATACACCGAGATCCTAACGCCCGCGACCGATTGACCAAATGGACCGCAACCAGTCGTAGCATTGCGGCCAGAGTCGACGACAATCGTATGCATCTCTTTGATCACAGCACATTAAGCCTGTTCATAGTAACTTGGACCCACGGTTGGGATAATATTATTATTTGGGATCCATGGGTAAAACGGCATATTACTTTCTAATTTACTTGACATACTGGCATTATAGTGTATAATTAATAGGTGCTTATGGCACTTACAATAAAGGAAATAGAATGACAACTCATGAACAAATCGTAGAAGCATTTAATAACTACATCGCTGAAAACGAAAAATTCACATCAAAAGGCGTTAAAGCCGCTGCGGCTCGTGCCCGTAAAGCTCTCCAAGAAATGAGCAAGGGTATTAAAGAACGTCGTAAAGAAATTACCGCTGAAAAAGAAGCATTAACACCGGCGAAGTAATAATGCTTAGGAATGGGGAGACCCATTCCAAGTTTCTATATTAAGGAGCCATAGTGGACCCTACAAAACAAAAAACAGACTTAGATAAAATTCAAGAGCAATTCAACACAACCATGCTGAACAATCCAGGTGCTTATACCGGAACAATTAGTACAGGCCTTTGCGAAGATACTATTACACTATCACCTGGTAATCTCTGGGGCAATTCAAGCATTACTAATACAAGCATTACGGGTGGCGGATACACTGTGGCTCCTAATGTTACCCTTAATGGTGGATTATATTCTACAGGTACAGTATCACAACCGTGGTCAACTTACACTGGCGCACCAAAAATTAAATTAGATGGTGAAGGTGCCGATATTGAAGTCAACGGATGGAGCTTGATTGAGTCTATTAAGAAAATCGAAGAACGCTTGAACATCCTAACTCCTAACGAAAAATTAGAAACGGAATGGAAAGAACTACGAGCATTAGGCGACGAATACCGCAAGCTAGAGCAACATATCAAGGATAAACAGGCCACATGGGATAAACTTAAGGCTATGCCCCCGCCTGTAGTTGACTGATGAAATACGATTGTATTGTTATCAATGGCGATAGCTATTCTGCTCTGCATAGTCATAAAGTCTATGGTGATTTTTTATCCGAGCATTTTGGTATTCCGGTAAAAAACCTTGCCATATCTGGTAGTAATAATCAGCGCATATTAAGAAGCTCAATTGAATATTTACAAGAAGTTAAATCTGAATACCAAAATCCACTAGTAATAGTTGGATGGAGTTTTATTCGTAGATTAGAAGTTTGGTATTATGGAAATAATCAAAAATTATTAAATCAAATACCAGATTCGGCAGACTCTCGTTTTGTTACTTTAGATCGAGTAATTAATTCTGGAGAAGCAACTTTAGAACAAAAGGCTCTCATTAATGAAGATTTGTTTATACATAAACAATTAATGGATTTTTATACAAATCTTTATATGTTTGCACACCTCCTGGAATCACAAAATTTATCATATGTATTTTTTTCTGGAGCAAGAAATACCGATTGTCCTATACATTGTTTTCCATATATACATTCTTTAGAACAAGTTAAATGGGTAGAAAAAAATACAAATATTTTTAAACTACATAATTTTTGTATAATGGAATGGGCTATGGAAAATGATTCAAATTGCCATCAAGTCACAGGTCATTTGTCAGAATTGGGTCATAAAAAATTTGCTAATTTTTTGTTAGATAATATGTTAGCTTGACTAAACCCAAAATATTTGTTATAATGTATGCAGTTAATGGCAAAAACATATCAAAAGTTGTAGTTATTACCCCAGGATGCTGTACATGAGCTAAGTATTTTAGAGAACAGAAAATATCCCCTAGCTAACATTAAGTTTAGCAGAAGACTACAATCTAGAACTGTTCCAAACCGGACGGCCTGTGCCGCAAAGCAGGCAGTAGTAAAAGAGGACTTCGGAAATCCTCTTCATTGACAAATGGTATGAGCCTTCTGGAAACAAAGGTTGGCTTAGAGAGTATGGCACTGAGGCCCGAGGTCTTATTCTGTCTCCAACATAATCTCACCTGTCGATGCGCCCATCCTGGGCTTCCGCTGATGCGCTCAGTATAGCGCCGAGGAGACGAAGATGAAACTTAAAAACTTTCTTATATCGTTAGCAGTGGTAGTAAGCAGTAATGTATTTGCAGTAGATGTAGCAGATGTAAAAGCAGAAGTATCGTTTAGAGATCAAATTGTTAATCAAGCCAACACATTTGTTGAGCGCACAGTTAACTTGATTGCAACTCCATTCATGTCAGACAAGGATGTTGAGTGTTTAGCTCGTAACATATTTTACGAGAGCGGTGGCGAACCAACCGAAGGCAAAATTGCCGTTGCTATTGTTACAATTAATCGCGCCCAAGACCCACGCTTTGGTAAGAGTGTATGCGAAGTGGTCAAAGCCCGCACCGTTGTGGTTAAGAGCCGCGAAGTTAAGCGGACCGAAATGGTTCGAGTAGGCTACTTTGGTCGCCCAGAAAAAATAACTCAAACTCATACAGTTACGGAACAGGTTCCAGTATGTCAATTCAGTTGGGTATGCGCTGGGTATGCTCGTCAACCAAAACCAAACGACGAACGCTGGGTAGAAAGTCAAGAAATTGCTCAAGCTATTGCCCGTGGTGACTATGAAGAATATCGTGCCAAGTACGGTACAGCATTGTTCTTCCACTCAACCGGTGTGCTGCCAATTTGGGCAAAAACCAAGAAAATGGTTACTAAGACTGGTCATCACTTATTTTACGAATAGGTTGACCAAATACTTGCATTTTGTTATAATAGTAACATGAATAACATTTGCGAGTTTGTATAATGACGATGCATCTTGAAGGAACTTGGTTATCTACCACAGGCAAAAAGCGTGGCCCAAAAAAGTGGGTCAGCGCCGAAGCCAAAAAACTAGCCCAACAGCGCGAAGCTGAATGGAATAGCAAGCTGATCCAGTTTGACAAGATGGCACCAAACTTTAGCACAGGACCATATAATGCACCTAAAAAATCTATCACAAATTATCTCCCAAAAACTCCGCCAGGCAGGGAAACAGCTTACATCCCTAGCCAAGATACTGGTTGGGTTACCTGCGTAAAACCCGAAGATACAGAATACACTGGTGAGAAATGCCTGGGTATCTCTGTACTTCATAAGAGTAATGGCATTCCAGTTTTTAGTCAAGAAGAAGTAATCTCCATAAGTAAAATGCGACGCTAAAAGGAGATTGACCATAGCAAAGGAAGATGTAATCAAAATGGAAGGTGTCATAGCAGAAGTGCTACCCAACACCATGTACCGTGTTCAAATTGAAAACTTTGAAAAACTCGTGCTTGCTAATCTTAGCGGGCGTATGAGACAAAACAATATCAAGGTGTTAGCCGGCGACGTAGTAGAGCTAGAATTTAGCCCATACGATCTTAACCGTGGGCGTATCACACGCAGAAGATAAGTAGTAGTATGAACATGCGCGAACAAATCGATCTATTAGAACAAACTACAAAGCCGGCCAAGCTAGAAACCACTCCTTTGCCCTATGCAGAAAACGGCCTAGATCCAGTATTGAGCAAAAACAATATTATCTATCACTTTGAGCATCTAGCCAAGGGCTATGCTAAACGCTACAATGCCGGTGAAGGCAATGCTGATTTTAACAGAGCTGGTTGGTATTTGCATGGCAAATTTTTCCCACAATTACAACCACCTACAGGCGCCAACCGCCCCAAGGGTGCTGTATTAGAACTTATTGAAAGCAACTTTAAAACCTATGAAGACTTTAAAGATGAATTTAAAACGGTGGCCATGGCTATCCAGGGAAGTGGGTGGACCTACTTGTCAACATCGGGCACGATTAAAACAATCGCAAATCATTCAGTTAGGACAGATATCTGTGTACTCGTTGACTGGTGGGAGCATAGTTGGGCGTTGGACTATCAAGCAGATAAAGAAAAGTATTTAGATAATATCTGGAAAATAATTGATTGGAATGTTTGTAACGAAAGGATTTAACAAGTATGATAACAGTAACCGAATCAGCAATAGCAAAAATACAAGAAATTCTTAAAGAAGAAAATAACCCTAAATTAAAACTCCGTGTATTTGTACAAGGTGGCGGATGTTCAGGATTCCAAACAGGGTTCACCTTAGATGAAGACCAAGCCGAAGACGATTGGAATTTTGAACAAGGTGGTATCCAAATCTTAGTAGATTCAATGAGTGGCGGTTATTTGCAAGGTGCTACTGTGGACTATAAAGAAGATGATTATGGCGCTGCCTTTTCCATTACCGGGATGCAAGCAACAACTACCTGCGGATGCGGATCAAGTTTCAGTCCGACATGAGTGGATTAAGAGATACACTATGAGTTTGAGAGAAATTACAAAAGATTTGCACCACGAAGCCGAGACAACAAAATTTGCTAAACTATTGTTGAGTGGTAAAATTACAAAAGAAGATTATACAAATTATTTGTACCAATTATTAGCAATATATAATCCAATTGAATTTTCAGGTACCAGGCAGGGTTTTTTTGATACCATGCCTGCCCTGCCTCGTTTTAACTCTATCTATCAAGACTTTTTAGAATTAGAAGAAAAAGGAAAACATTATCATTGGTTACCAGCAACCATTGAATATCATATGTATCTAATCAATCTTGCAAATGATCCGACTAGTCGGCATCTTATCAAGGCTCACTTATATTGCAGGCACATGGGTGATTTAAACGGCGGCCAAATTATTAAAAAACAAGTGCCATTTACCACTGGTAAGTTTTATGAGTTCGAAGATGCTGATGAGCTAAAGGTTTCTATTCGTGCAGAGTTAACAGATGATTTAGGTAACGAAGCTCGGGTTGCATTTAAATTTGCAATCAAAATAATGCGTGAATTATTCAATGAGTAATGTATGGAACACTCTAATAGATATACAGCATTTTTTAGAAGAAAATTTTAATCGCACCGGTGAAGAAATACACGAGCCGGGGATGGATCATTTTAATCAACCGGGTTGGATCAATCGGGTATGGACCTCTAGCAGTTACCGCCGCGCTCATATTAATATTGTTGATGCAAGATTAACCAAAGGGTTATGGATGATGCATTGCTGTATCTTTCCGCACTTACATAACCCCGCACCAATTTATGGGTTTGACGTAGTAGCCGGGCAAAATAAAATTACTGGGTGTTTTCATGATTATAGTTCAGCAGGCAATACCCACCATCCAATGATGGAATGGTTTGCTGAGTATGTTGATAATTTAGAATGGCGTAAGATACGTGAATTGCCTGAGTGGGCAACCAACATATTCAGCAAGAGTATGGTAGCTGCTGGAAACGTACAAAACGAAACCGAATTAGCACAGATCATGGCCATGTCTCGGGATACCCTAGAGCATTATTTAAATACCGTTGCAAAAACTAATAATACCGCCATAGATACCACAGAGGCACAAAACTACTACGCTGTTAATCAAAAATGCAATCCACATACACCACGTGTAATGGCCAATTTAGGATTAAATGAGGACGATGTGCGTGTGTTTATACAGGATTGCTTGTTTCCTGAAATCCGATAAATTGATGGCACCTGAGTATTACAAAAAAATTTTCCTGGATTTGTGGACCAAGATACACACCGAATGCTAGGGTGTATTACCCATTAATCGCGGACTAAAACGCCTGTAAAACTGTATTAGCGTATTGCCATAAATAACTCAGAGAAGAGAGACTTTTATGGCACAACTAATAATCGATGTTGGACCTGCTCCTAATGATGGGCTTGGTGATCCTATACGCACCAGTTTTCAAAAAACTAATGCAAACTTTACAGAATTATATAACGCCACTGGTGGGCAAGCAAGCCCAGGCGTTTATTACGTAAGCCCTGATGGCGATGACACTAATAGTGGAGAAACTCTTGCCGCAGCTTTTTTAACTATAAAAGAAGCAGCAGACGCTGCTAACCTTTATATTATAGAAAATCCCGGATACAAAGTAACTATTTTTGTTAAAACCGGCACCTACTACGAAAATAATCCCATTGTTTTTCCAGCCGGAACTACCTTAGTTGGTGACAATCTACGCAGCGTATCAGTTTACCCAAACAATCCTACTCAAGATATTTTTCAGTTAAACAACTCCTGCTATGTATGGGGCGTAACTTTCCGCGGGCACTTGACTCCTGCTGCCGCTGTGGCCTTTCCAACTGCCGGCGCTGGGTTTATCACCACTAGCCCATATGTTCAAAACTGTTCTAGTATAACCACAACTGGTTGCGGTATGCGAGTCAACGGCAGTTTAGCATCAGGTTTAAAATCCATGGTAACCGATGCATTTACCCAATTTAATCAAGGCGGCATTGGAATCCACTTGTTGAATCAGGGCTATGCTCAGATAGTTAGTATGTTTACTATTTGTTGCAGTTACGGTACCAAGGTCGAGAGTGGAGCTACTTGTAGTATAACCAATTCTAATAGTTCATTTGGTACATATGGTCTGGTCGCCGACGGCGCACTTCCTTACATTAACCCTGGGTTATCGGATGGCGTTGATCAAAGTGGAAGTATTATAAATTTAAAAGGGCTTACAGAACAGCCCACAGTAAACCAAGCTATAAGTTTTGATGACGGTGCCACTGTTAATGATATTTGGGAAGTAACAGCGTTGGTTGGCGATACCTGTACCATAACCGTTGCCAATCCATACTTAGTTGCGATACCCAACGAGTCACCTTGCGTATTTCGCATACGCAGCGTTATCAATGCCAGTGGACACACATTTGAATATGTTGGCACCGGAACAGATTTAACCACAGCACTACCACAAGCTGGCGGCGTACCTATACCGGCTAACCAAGTTGTAAAACTAAATAACGGTCAAGTAATTTACACCAGCACCGATGAGCGAGGCGATTTTAAAGTAGGCGATCAGCTTACAATTAATGGCTCAACTGGTACCATCACCGGAGATACATTTGATAAATCTCTTTTTGCAGTGATGACCCCATACATATTAGCACTCGAAGGATAATCAACCATGGCAATTAATATTTTTAAAAATGTCACAGCAAATTTAACAACATCCGGTGAAACCTTATACACTGCTCCTGTAGGATACAGTGGCATTGTGTTAATGGCACAGGTTAGTAATCTTACCGCTGGTACTGTTGAGGCCAGTATGTTTGTACAAAAAAGTGGAATTCAAACGTCACTAGCCACTGATTTTCAAATACCAGCCAATGATGCCGCCAGTATGTTATCCGGGAAACTGGTGTTAGAAGTAGGACAACAAATATTTGCGTCGGCTAGTGCCAATAGCTCTGCGCAGATAACATTAAGTATTTTAGAATCTCAGAACTAACATGGCGCGACTAATATCAGGAAAAGTCAAAAAAGTACCGGCTACAGAAGTATCTGCTGATAGGTACGACTTCCTCCAACTTTCCGAAGCCGAGCCGGATCTAGGAGTACCTGCAGTATCTGGATATGTGCTGTCAAGTGATACACTTGGCGAGCGTACCTGGATTGCACCAGTTGGAGATATCGGAGCCACAGGAGCAAGTGGCCTTATCGGAGCCACAGGTGCAACTGGACTCACCGGTGCAACTGGACCCATTGGTGCTACAGGAGCAAGTGGCCTACAAGGTAGTTCAGGTGCTACTGGCCCAATTGGAGCAACTGGATCAACTGGACTTACAGGAAGTACTGGATTAACTGGTGCCACTGGCGGACTTGGAGCAACTGGATCGACTGGATTTACAGGAAGTACCGGATTAACTGGTGCAACTGGCGGACTTGGAGCAACTGGATCGACTGGATTTACAGGAAGTACCGGATTAACTGGTGCAACTGGTGCAG
>Ga0247840_10007867_pt1 | contig 14597 bp, 18 predicted proteins | sample LaCruzMarch2015__FD_192404 | JGI IMG/M metagenome (GOLD analysis project Ga0247840, IMG submission 192404) | Freshwater microbial communities from meromictic Lake La Cruz, Castile-La Mancha, Spain - LaCruzMarch2015_17m | ecosystem: Environmental > Aquatic > Freshwater > Lake | place: Spain...
CCCCCCTCCATCCTCCCTTGTCGTCAACCTCCCCCTGCCAAGGTGAAGAGTGCAAAGACTGTCCGGAAGACCGGATGTGCAACGGGGAATCGTATGCCGCCCAAGGGCTTGCCCCAAGGAACTAGGCGAATCCTGCTCCATTCTTGGATGCCGCTGCAACAATCGGCCAAGGACGGATCGCCCAAGGAACCACCAACAACCCGAACTCATGATCTACAAACCTGACCTCAACGAAAAAATCACAATCCGCCTGAGTGTGGCAACAAAATCCAAGCTGCGCGACCTCTGCCGCCGGTCCGAACTGGATGAAGCAACAATTTCCCGTCTCGTCCTCGAAGCGGGAATGCAGATTGCCAATGAGCAAGGCGTTGCCGCGATGATCGAGAAACGGCAGCAAATTCTTTCTCCTGCCGGTCCGCAAAAAACGGCCAAGACGGGAAAGACAGTTTTCACCGTCACCAAGGGCGATGGAACAAAGTGGAATGTGATGGATCCCGCCGGGAAGATTGTCGGCACCGGCCCACTCTACGTCGTCCGCCCGCTCGCCAAGAAGGTTTGCCCGGAGGGGGGGGAAGTGATCCTGATCCGGGAGGACGGCAGCAAAGAACGTCTCGCGTAGGCACGGAAAAGGGCGGGAGAAAAGTCCGCCCGCCCGATCCTGTGCTTGGGTATATGGTGTCCCCGGTTATTCCCGCTCGTTACCGTTCACCCCGTCATCCATGTTCCGAAAACAATCGTAGTAGTCGCGCCCCAGCGCCCCATGTTCATACATGAGGAGGGCGGTTTCGTGGGCTTCCTGCGCTTCCTTGTCGGGGTTCTTCGCCCCGTTCATTTCCGCGTGTTGGTAGGCGCTTTGCCCGGCTTCGAGCGCGAATTCTGCTGCGCTCACGCTGTCTCCTTTGCCATCCACATTGCGAAGCATTCGTTGTAGGTCGCGGTCCGCCGGTAGCAGGAGGCGTAGATTGTCGCCTCTTTCTTGGTGCTGAACTTCTGGTTCCCCCATTTCATCCCGGTCACTAGCCAGCGGAGGGGCTTATCGTGCCAGTCCCCGGCATGTTCCTCCCTCGCGAGCTTTTTGATTGTTGGTTTTTGGTTTTTCATACATCCCCTGATACTCCCCACGTCCGCGAACGTCAAACGGTATTGTTGGCAAATCGCGTCTTGACAGCGGTTCGCCGCCCGGCTATGGCTTCGCCATATTGCGGGTTGGAGCAGCTTGGTAGCTCGTCTGCCTCATAAGCAGAAGGTCGAAAGTTCAAATCTTTCACCCGCAACCAATTTCAAAATGACAATCAGGACATCAAATTCACAGGTGGAGGAGCTTGGAAAAGCCCTTCCGAACGATTCTCCCTCTGACGCTGCCCCCCGGATGCCGTTCAAGACAGCTTACGTTCTCACCCGCGCACAGGAAGATGCGCTTGTGCATCATGCCATCCTCCGCCTCGAACAAATCGAGGGGCAGCTCGGCAAAAAAACCGGTTCGGCTGCCGGATATACTGGGGAATTCTCCATCGTCTCGGACCCTCTCTCCTTCTTCGGGAAGCGCGAGCGATATACCGCCCGGTATTACAACCATGTCGAGGACCGGGCCGAACCCGGTTCACTCTTCGAGCAATCGAACCTCACGGCAAGCCTCTCCCAGCGGATCACGGCGCAAATGGTCGCAAAGTCGAATGGCTTCTTCTTCGGAGCCCCGGATGACGACGAGTGGTTCACGGCAGACGGGATCGGGGTCGAGGATGATATTCTCGCGGACAAGATCAAGAAATACGCCCGGTTTGTGGCGACGAAATGCCATGTCAAATCACGGCACACGCAAGCCGTAGAGTTCGCATGGGTCCGGGGAGAATCGGTCATCAAGACATCCCACCAAGAACGCTTCCAAATTTACAAGCGCACGGCAACCTTCCTTGTGGATCCCGCCGGGAACGAGGTCCTTGACGCGCACGGGGACTACATCCTGCAAACTGACGTATGGATCGACCAGCAAACGGCCGTTCCTGCCCCCGTGGCTCCCCCGGTGCCGGGTGCCCCGGAGGAACCGATACAGGAATCGCCCGCCGGTCCTGCGGAAGCGCAAGCCATGCCGGGGCAGCCTCCCGCGATGGTGCTGCAACCCACCGGGCAAAAGATTCTCAAGCGTGACGGGGTTACGCTCATGCCCCCGGCTCCCCTCTGGAAGACCGGGACCATTCAGCGCCGTCTGGTTACGTGGTCCGGGCCGGATTCCCGATGCTGCTATTACAAAGACTTCCTCGCCCCCATTGATGCCCCCGGCATCCAAGCTGGGGAGGCGGATCTTATCGCTCACCTTTATGACAAGTCGGTGATGGAAATCGCGCAAATGTTCTCCGGGCAGTTCGCGGAGGGGGATGAAGGCGTATCGGATTTCGCCGCTGCCGTCCAACTCCTCCGGAACATGCTTTCCGATACCGCCTACGCCAAGTCTGCGGACGGGCAGCCCCGGCAGGACTTCGGAGAGCGGCAGACAGAGGGTAGCCCGAACAACCCCAAGTGCGGGCTCGCGGAATGCTGGCTCACCTACGATGCGGACGGTGACGGGATCCAAGAAGAAATCATGCTCGTGATCGACCGGCGCAACCAAGCCCCGGTTTTCTACGAATACACGGCGAACGTCACCCTGCGCGGGCTGCGCCCGTTCGATGTCATCCGCCCGATGGATGTGGACGGGCGTTGGTATGGCATGGGGGCCATGGAGTATTTCGACCCGGAGCAATCTTTCATTGATCTGCAACTCAACCGGAAGAATTTCCGGGAGTCTGCCGCCGGTCGCACAACCTTCTGGGCACCGCATGCTACCCTCGAAGGGCAGCGGGACCCGGCGCTCAAGCTCAACCACGGGAAAACCTACACCCTCCGGGAGGGATACAAGGCGGCGGATGCCCTCTCTTACGTCACCCTGCCGGAAGATACCTCGGACCTCTCGGAACTCATCGAACTGTTCATGCAGTTCATGCAAATCAAATCCGGAGTGGTCAATGGGGCGGATCAGCAAATTTCCGGGCTGCCAACCGCTGCCACGGCAACCGGGATCAATGAAGTGAAGGACAGCGGGCAGGAGTTATTCGCAATGTTCCTGCTCCGCCTGTTCCCCGGTCTGCAAGGTGCCCTCGAAGCGGTTGTTGACGTGACGTTCTCCCGCTTGGACAAGCAACAGGTCTTCACCTATTTCAACGGCGACGCGAACGAAATCCTTTCCCTCACCCCGGATGATGTCCGGGACCTCGCCTGTAACATCCGGCTTTCGATTACCCAGCAAAAGGATCGGCAGATTTTGGAAAGCGGAAATGTCGCGGATGCCGTCATTGACGGGTTCTACAGCCGTCCGCTCATGCTGCAAGATCGCACGTCCAGCTATGCCCGGTCCCGGCTCAAGGCGCTCCGGGTGCCCCAGCCCGACAACATCATCCAGCCAACGGATCCCTCCCTTTACATCCCCCAGCCTCCGCCCGGCTCTGCGCCCCCGGCGTGATCCCGTTTTATGCCTGCCTCGTCCACCCAAAAAGAATCGGAGTTCCGCGCGACTGCGGACCTCGCTCATATCTCGCAACTCAACAACTCGTTCGCGTTCACAAAGTATTTCCTGCGACGGGTCCGGGATAAGATCCTCGCCACTGAGGCGGGAATCCTTTCCGGGAACCTCCATCAAGAAGAATTCGCGCCGATGATCGCCCGCCTCGTCGCCCTGCGTGAAATCGAGCGGATCACGGAAGATGATGCCGCCGGGGCTCGGTCGGTCCTCGGCCTTTCCAAGGAGGAAATGCCATGCACGTAGCAACCGTTTTATCCCCCGTTACGTGGGCAAATGCTCCCCTATCACCCGGCGGCTACTTCGTGGAAGATCACAACGCTGCGGAGTTGCTTTGGGCTTCGCGCGGGTTCGGGGAGGTCGCGTTGAAGTTCCGCGAGTTCGAACCTTTCGACCCCGCAAAGATTTGGTTGCCGGGCGCTCGCGTGCTGGTCGTCCGGGTCGGTGGCTTTGGGGACCTGCTCTGGCTCAATCCGATTTACAAGGCGATGCGTGAGGCGGGCGTTTATGTCGCGCATTGCTGCTTCGACCGGTATGCGTCGGTTCTCAATGGGTTTGTGGATCATGTCGTGCACTATCCTCTCTCCCAGCTTACTGCGACAAAATACCATCAAATCATCTGGTTGGAAAACGTGATCGAGGGGAAAGCCTGCGAGGGCACCGAACATCCCGCCGCCCGGTTCGCAAAGGTCTTCAATGCCCCGGAAGGGCTCCCCCGTGCGGGGTATCTCTTTGCGGCCGGCGAGCGCGACACGGCAAGGGACATTTGGCCCCGGACCGGCAAAAAGCGGGTCTGCGTGCAAACCGCTTCATCCGGCTCCGCAAAGACCTATCTCCGCATCCCGGAACTTCTCGCGGAAATCTCCATGGCCGGGCACGAAATCCTTATGGTCGGGGACCCTCGCCCCGCCTGCGAAGGGGTCCCGCCGGATGTCTTTGATTGCAGCATGAAATCTTTCTCCTTCCGGCAGTCGGTCGCAATGGCCTCGTGGTGCGACGCGATTGTTGCTCCGGATTCCGCTTTCGTCCACGTCGGTGCGGCTTTGGGAATCCCGGTCCTCGGCCTTTTTGGCCCGTTCTCCGGGGCCGCCTACATGGACGGGGTCCCCGGCATCGCCATGCAGGGCCGGGCGAAATGCTCTCCTTGCTCGTGGCACCCGCGCGGCACCCCATTCCCTCCGGGGCAGCAGTGCGCAACCTCCGGGTTCTGCAATGCGCTGGCAAACGTCCCTCCCGGTGACATCGCTTTTATGCTGAAACGAATCCTCAAATGAAGACTCTCGTTTTGACAGGGGCCGATGCCGCCATGGCAAGCATTGCGGACCTCACCAGCGCCAACCACCGGGCCTATGCCCTGCGCCACGAATACGAATTTGAACGTGTCACGGAATACCCGCGTTCCTGCCATCCCTCATGGCACAAGCTCGCCCTCCTGCAAGAACGCTTGCCGGATTACAAAGCAATCCTCTGGTTGGATGCGGATACCGTCATCACAAACCCGTCTATCCCGGTCCGGTTCATCATCGCGGGCAACGGGCTCACGGTTTCAACCGATTGGACTTACCCGGCCCCGGAGGATGAAATTAAGCACTTCTCCCTTGGGAACTTCATCTTCACGAACTGCCCCGGTTCATTCGACCTCCTTTCCGCCGCATCCATGCGGGGGGAATGGAGGAACACCCCGCTTTGGGAGCAACAGGCAATCCAAGAGGAATACCGGGCAAACCCGGAAATCCGGCAGCACGTTCATATTCTCCCTCGCCGCAAGCTGAATGCCGTCCCGGCAACCCGCGATACCACCGGCCCGGAACCTTGGGAGGCTGGGGACTTCCTATGTCACATGACATATCTCCCGAACGATACACGCTGCGCCATGTTCCCGGACTTCGACCGGGCCGGGCTCTTCCTTGGGCTGCCAGCGTGGCATGATGTCGGCATGTGCGCCGATGCCCGGCATATCGCCTGTCTGCGCGAAATCTGCCTTGGCACCGATTGGAAGCATGCCCTTGAAGTCGGCTCATGGACAGGATGCAGCACGGTCGCATTCCTCGCCGGGCTCGGGTCCGGGTCCATTGAGTGGTTTTCCGCCTGCGATGTCGGATTTACCGATGAGTTCCACGAGGCAACGCGCGGTCACCCGGTCGCTCTCCTGCAACACCGTTCGGTGGAAGTCCTCGCCGGGGAAGGGGATTTCGATTTGATCTTCGTGGACGGCGACCATTCGCTTGAAACCGGGATCGAGGAAGCAAAGCAAATCATCCGGCGGCAGCCCCGGTGCGTCGTCGCGCATGACTTCAATTCCATGCACGTCGGGTTTGGTAACTGCGAGGGGCCTGCGCATCTTCACGCGGAGTTGATCCGCGACGGGTGGGTTGTCATTTCCGATATGAAGGACCGGGCCGGCGAGGTCACAAAGCGGGGCTTCATGGCTGCCACCAAGGATCCGGACCTTATCCCTGCGCTCGAACGCGCGTTTGCTCTGACGTGCTATTGAAGGAAGCCGGGAGGGATAGGACCTCCCCGCCTCCGGGTTGTAGGTTATGCCGGTTCCGCCTCCACTTCCTCGCCGGTCGTTGCTGTCACGAACTGGAAGGTGTAGGTGCGCGTAATCAGCCCGGTTGTCTCGTTCACGAATGAACTCCGGTTGACGGTCATCTTCGTTGCTTTGTCCGCCGTTGCCAGCGCATTCCATACCGTCCAAATCTTCTCGCAGATTGCGAAGAGGATCTTTCTGATGTCTCCAGTTGCAGCGTCCGCCTCCGCTGCGGTAAGCTGCGGGAATGCCGTCGAGAGCGTTGTAATCGTGATGTCCGTCCCGTTCTCACTCCATCCCGGAATCCATGTTGTTGGTGTTTTAACAAATGCCATTTCTTTCACCCCCTTTGTTTGAATGTATCATATCAGGAAATTGGGTTGATCTGGGTGCCGGTATTGGTTTCAAAAACGGCATCCCCGGCGGCGTTCTTGTAGGGCCAATATTTCGAGGGTTGCGCGGTAAATTGGCTTGGCAAAATTCCATAAGCGTTGTCGCCGGGGATCAGACCAATGGTGTTGCCTTCGGAATCTTTAATGGTAAGTATCCCCACACCAAACATATAGTAATTGCTATCTAGCGGAGCCCATGTGCGATTATAGTCATAATACCCAGTGTCTCCTACATAATTACCCGGACCATACGGCATGCGTGGCTGGTAAAGCCCGTCTTGAAGGGCCACATAGACATTACCAACTACAGGTGAATAATAAGAGTCTTCATCCTTATACAACATCAGGAATGCACCAAAATCAAGCTGAACGGTTAGTTCTCCGACTGAAAATGTCTTACTATCAAAAGTATTATCTCGGGTGCATAAATGCTTTTCTGATAACCCTACTTGCAGTTCCTCATCAATCTCTTCGGTCACAATAAATACCTCGCCAGGCTCATAATATCCATACCCATCCTCGATAAACATCCAGTTATACTGTTGAACATACACCTGAGCAGTAAACTGAAACCTCCAAGTTGAGACCCGCCAAAACATCCCGATAGCCTGCTGCAATGTCAGTGGTCCAAGACAAGCCGCTTTTAGCTCCGTCCAATCTACCGGCGGATATACGGCAACATCAATTATTTGAAATGGGAACCCGTTAAAACCGCTAGAATAGCTTCCGCCTTGCCGTGTCGCAAAATGAACAGAGTCGCCCATAGGTCACATTTCAAACGGCACCTTGCAGAGCACCCCGTTTACCACGACGTAAAGCAAGGTGATATGCCGCCAAGCTTCTTGCCGGTAATACCATGCGATGCTATCCCCCGTCCCGGAACTCCATAGGTATCCGATTACCCAAGCAAACTCGGTTTGTTGCCCGGCGGCGGACTTTACCCGGAAAATGCCTGAGAGTGCGGCTTCTCCCCATTCGACATTGATAGCGGTGATTTCCCCCTCGCTGTCCACTGTGCCCTTGAGATAGACAAATCCGGCTTCAACCGGAATCCATCCCGCATTATCCTCCTGCGGTGCATCCGATGTAAATAACCCGGTGACAGTTTTCTTTGTCCATGTCATCCCGTCATAGACATCCGAACGGTGGGAAATCCCAGCTTTCCAGCTACTATCGATTTTCTTAATCCGGATCGTCCATGGATGGTCAAGCGGGATCCCGCCCGTGATTCCCGGCACCCCTCCTGCGGATTTGCTCAAAACGTCAAACATCCGCCCGTCTGCCCCGGTGATCGTGTTCACCCCGAACCCGGCGAGAAAGGCGGAAATTCGGGCGATAACCCCGCGCGTCTCCACAAGCGCCTTGATTGTATCTCCCTCACGGACCGCTCCGCTTCCGCGACCATGCGGGGGAATTGGGACCGGTTGAGAGAATAAAGCCATGGCGGACACCCTTAAAGATATTGGTTCTCATTTGCAAGAAAAACCTTGACGGCGAACCGCTGCCCAGCTAAATGCCGTAGGCATGCCTAATGAAAATCAGGAGCAATCCGAAATTCAGCCGGTCGAAGTAACGACGGCGGACGGAACCATTGACCCAGCCGCTTCGGCTGATCCGGTGGCACCCGCGTCCGATGTAACACAGACGACCCCACCACCGATTGAACCGGCGGCTTCATTGCCACGGGGCAAGGTGGCGGATGTGGATGATTACAATACTCGACTCGCCAAGGCACTTGCCCCGGCGGATCCCGCGACTGAGCAACCGGCAGGGGAAATCCCGCCCGCTGTTGAGCCATTGGACCCCGATGCGCCGGCCTCACCGGTCGCTTCGATTGATGGGCGTGCGCCCGTCATCGAACCGTCAAAAAAGGAATTTCGCCCGCGACTGTCGGGCCTTGATGCCCGGACGCAGGAAGCAATCCTTCTTGTCAAGGACCTCAAGGACCAAGGGCAGGACATCACCCTTTCTGAGGGTGAGCGCCGGATCGCACTCAAATATGGGGAACCGGCGCAATCCGTCGCCCCGGAAGTTGTGCCGCCCGCCGCAGCCCTGCCTACCTCGGAGGGCATTGAGGCCCAAATCCGGGGACTCAAGGCGGACCGCAAGGCTGCTTCCTCGAACATTGACACTGAAAAGATGGATGAGATTACGAATCAAATCGAGGATCTTACCATCCAACTTTTCGATGCCCGTGCAAACGAGAAAGAAGCCAACAACCGGGCCGAAAGCGACTTTTCCCTTGCCGTAGAGGACTCCCGCGCCCGAACCGTTCAAGTTTACCCGGTCGCTGCGGATCAATCCCACCCGATCACGGCGGAAGCCGCCCGGATCTGGAAAGACCTCGAAGCGCAAGCGAATCCTCTCATTTTTGACCAGAACGCCCCTTTCAAGGTGTTCCAAATGGCAGCCAACAACCTCGGCATTGCGCCGGGATCCGTTGCCTCGGCCCCGAAATCATCCACATCCGCCACCCCAAAGCCACAAGCCGTCATCCAGTCGGCGGTGCGTCGTCCAAACCCTGTGCCCGTCGCCTCTGGTGCCGAGCACACAACGAACGGACCGACTGCACCTGTGATCTTTGGGAAATCCCGCTCGCCGCACGAATACAACCTCAAGCTGAAAGCTGCGGGTTTATCCGGCGTTTGAGTTCTCCCCGCTTTGTCGGGGGGTGAAGTCATCACCAGTTGCCCTGTCGGTCCTCAACCAAAGGACCAAACATTATGGCATACGAACTCGCAAGCCCGATTACGGGCACAATCTTAGCTGCCATGGCACCCGATGCCGTGCGTCAGCTTTGGCAGGATGGCATTGATACATTTGAGGAAAGCTCGGACTTCTTTGCCGAAATGGAAGGCGGACCGGACTCTCTCATTTGGGAGAAGACCGATCTGAGCAAAGGACGCGGACAGAAGATCGTCTTCACGGTCGGATCCGGTTTCTACGACGAGCCCCACATCGGGGAAGCCGTCTTCGAGACCCAAGACGACTATGAGGAGTTCCTGATGGCCACGCATGAACTGTTTGTTGACTGGGTGCGCCACGGCGTGAAGGTCAGCGAGCGTTCGGAAGAGGTCATGGGAATGCGCGGCGAAATCGAGTCCGGATTCAACACCCAACAGGGTGCTTGGGCGGGCCGGTTGAAGACCGAGCAACTCTTCATGATGTTCCGGGAGCAGCTTCCTGCGGAAAACGTCGTCTATGCCGGTGGCAAAACCATCGCGACATTGACCTCGGCGGACACTCTGGACTGGGATGAGATTATCTCCCTCGGCGTTCAGATGAAGGGCAAAGGCGGGCAGGCAGCGACGGTTGGTTCGTTGAAGAACGGGCAGCCGGTCCAGCGCAACACGGTCATCGCGACCACGGATGCGTTGTTCAGCCTCGACTTGGACACGAACTACAAGCAAGTGCTTCGTGAAACCAAAGTCGAAGCGTTCGCCAACCTCCTGTTCCAAGGCGGCTACGCGGCACCCAAGGGCCATATCATCGCGGAATACACCCCGATTGACCATGATGGCGAGGGCGCTATCGGTTCACCGCTGAACCCGCAGGCCCGCCTCGGCGTGGCTATCGCGGCAGGAACGGCAGCCTTCGCCGTTCAAGGCGGCGGCAACGCAACCTCGGCAGCCAAAACCAAGAAGAAATACTTCAAGTATTTCGGCAACTACGCCTACAACTTCATCGGGAATACCGTTGCGAGTGCTGGCGGAACAACCGCCTTGGTGCAGGATGCTGAAACGCACTACTGCCTCGTCATCAATCCTCCGAACGCGGAAGTTGATCCGAACAAAATCGGCATGTATGCCTACACCACGGGCAACAACGGCAACCAAATCACCATCACTTCGCGCCTCGGCTCGACTGGTGGCGGAGTCCGCAACCCGGTCGTCGGGACGGTCGCTTGGAATACCGGCGTGTGGGCGGGCAAGCATACCGACGTGCATCCGATTGGGGCGCTTGTGATCCCCTGCGGAGCCAACGGGCAGGCATTCGGTGATACCCTCATGCTCGGCAAGCGTTCCGCTTACCGTGGCTACGGGAAACACCGCAACAAACGCGCACAGGACGAGAAAGAAGGAGGGTTCTTGATGGAACGCTACATCCTCTCGGTCTTCGGTCAGGCCCTCCGCAAGGATCGCCTCGGTCGCGTGCCCGCTGCGATGCGCCTGCGCCACGCAATCAACTACGCTGGTCTGCCCCTGCCGACCATCGTGTAACCAACTTGGGGACGAGAACCTGTCCCGGTGCGATAACATCAAGCCGGGGCAGGATTCTCCCTCCAATTACTTTTTCTTCCAAATGACAAAATATCTCGTCGCCCTCAATTTGCAGTCCCGATACAGCCGCCCCCCCATCGGCAACTTTGCGTATTCGGACACCCACCAGCGCCATGTCTGGAAAGGCAAGGAAATCTCCGACATTGCGGACCTTGCTGAAATCGTCAATGAAGCTCTCGCCTTCGTCCGCCAAATGGATCAGGTGGATCTGGTCGTCGGGGTCTATCCCGTCGCCTCATCCCCGGACATTGAACCGTCCGCCAATTTTGAAGCCCAACCCGTCTCCCGCATCAAGCGCCGTCTCGTGCCCGCCTAATCCGCCATGCCCGCCCGCATCCTACAATCCGATGTCAGAACCTTTGTGAAGGATACACTTCTCAATATCCGACTCGGCCTTGAAGATGCCATTGCGCAAGGGCTCATTGTCGAACTCCCTGAGAAAGTTGATTTCCAACTGGAAATAGTCTCGAACGATCAAAGCATGATCTTGGTGACATCGCACAGTGAGATTGAGCCCGCAAAGTCGGAAACCACTTCGGAAGGTGCCTCCACCGACACTTCCACCCGCGCGGGATCGGTTGATACTACCGCGGAAGCTGCTGCCACTGATAGAAGCACCCGCGCGGAATCGGTTGATACTACCGCGGAAGCTGCTGCCACTGATAGAAGCACCCGCGCGGAATCGGTTGATACTACCGAGGAAGCCGCCGCCACCGATAGAAGCACCCGCGCGGAATCGTTTGATACTACCGAGGAAGCCCCCGCCACCGATATAACTACGGAAGGGGCTGCCATCGATACCGAAACAGATTCCCGCACGGCAACGCAAGGCACCGTGGATGGCGGCGGAGATTCGACCATCCTCACAAAGTCATACGACGAGTTCACTTATACGGAGTCGGGGGCATAAATTATGGCTACTACTTGGCTTCCAGTCACCGATCAATCTTCCTCGACAAAGGGAAGCACGTCCACGGTCTCAACGACGGATTCCAACTCCCGGACCACCAACAAAGGCGCGAAAGTCACGACCGATACAAAGGCAGCGAGGCGCACCACCCAAAATAAAGGCGAGGAAGTCACGACCGATGCAAAGGCAGCGAGGCGCACCACCCAAAACAAAGGCGCGGAAGTCACGACCGATGCAAAGGCAGCGAGGCTCACCACCCAAAACAAAGGCGCGGAAGTCACGACCGATGCAAAGGCAGCGAGGCTCACCACCCAAAATAAAGGCGCGGAAGTCACGACAAACGCACGCGGGGCCAAGGTCACAACCCGCGCGGAGACGGGATTCACCAAGACCGGATCCACTACCGTCACGGAAGACGCGGGCGGGGTGGTATCTTTCTCAATTCCAATCCGGGGCGGGCTCGGAGTAACCGGAGCGGCAGTTGTCTGCCCTGTAACGCCATGATGACGGTCCGCGAACTCTTCAATGATGGAATGGCCTTGCTGGGGATACAAAACCCGGACGTTTCTCCACAATCCGCGCGGGATCACGTCTTGCAGGACATTACTGCCGCGCTGCAACTCATGCAGTTGGCTGGGGAGGATTTCTATTGCCGGGCGGAGGAGACGGTTTCCCTCGCCATTGGCACCGGATATTACGATTTACCTTCATCTGTCCAAACGGTTCTTGAACCGGCCCGCCTGTCGGGCGGCAAGTCGCTTATCGGGCTTGGATCCAGAACCCAGCTTGACGATTTCGGACCGCTTTTCCTCGGTTCAAATGATGCCGTTGCCAATGGATCCCCGCTCGCGTTCTTCGTTGAGGCGCTGAAAGCCGATGCCCTCACGGCAGCGGTAGCAACCGGGAATATGGTTGTCACGGGTGCCGGGACTACGGCAGTCAACGGGATTTACATTCCTAATGGCACTTACCTTTCAAGGCCAAGGTGGAAACTTACCGGGGCCGTTACTGGCACAAATCTGAACGCGATTTATTGGATGGGCAGCTATTGGCAAATCTCAAACTCATCAAATTATTTGTATCAGAGTGCCAGTGATGTCGCCTCCCCGGAACTGGCTTCGGGCTGGGCTGCGGCATTCCCCGGCGTTACTCCGGTCCCGGCAATAAATGCGGAGGAAACGGCCCCGGCTGTGCAAACGGATAGCGTCAAGCTCCGCCTGCATGTCATCCCCAAACCTTCCGCTACTGACACCCTCACTCTGAACGTGGTGAATGAGCCCCCGGTTTATGCCGCTGCGGACCTCTGCGGAACATCCCCGGTTCCGCCGGTTCCGCACAAATATCATGAGAGCATCCTTCTGCCTCTGGTCCGGAAGAACGTCACTCTTTGCGATCTGTTTGTCCGCAACTCCGCCAAGCTGCCATTGATCGAGGCGGACTACCAGCGGGCGCTTACTCTCCTCGGCCTTGCGGATCCCCGCAAACCAAAGCCTCCGGGCTCAAGCGTTGACCAGCTTCGCCCCTCCGCCCCGGCACAAGGAGGGCAACAGCAATGACAACCCAGCAACTTTCCCGCATGCTCGCCCGCAACCTTGCCGTTGACGATCCTGCCAACCTCTCCGGGGATGCCGCCCTTGATGTCTTGCAGGCAATCAATGCCGGGCTCGTGTGGTTCTACGCGGAGGCACCGGCAATCCTCAAGCGAACAACCCTTTCCCTCGTCTTCAAGGCCCCGGCGGCAGTCAACCTTACGGCCTCCGCGCAATACTCAACAATCCTCTCCGGAACTCCATTTCTTGAATCTTGGCAGGGGTGCGGGGTCCGCGTGGATGGGATCAACCCGGACAATGAGATTGCCGGGGTTTCCTCCCTGCTTGATGCGTGGCTGCCCTCCACGCTGACCGCTGCCGCGACCGTCCTTTTTGATGCTGCCGTGATCGCCGCCACCATCGAGCGGATCACGAGTGATGTCCGGTCCTACACCGGGAACATTTACACCCCCACCATTTTGAAACTCGACACGTCCGGGCTCATCGACCGGCGGCGGGAATTGCGGATCTTGGATCCGGGGCATCCCTCTTTTTATCGCTTCGAGCCCCTTTCCATCGCCGCCGGGGGAGCAACAACCGGCCTGCTCCGCATCTACCCGGCCCCGGTCGTTGATATTACGGTCCGGTTCGAGGCGGAGATTTCCGGCGCGGTCGTCACCTTCGCGCAACTCTCGCAGGGCGCGACGGTCCCGATCACCGATGGCAATTCCTCGCTTCTGATTCCTTTGTGCGAATCGTTCCTCTCCTACTCGCCCTTGTGGGCGAATGATCGCACCCGGCAGGATGCCCGCGCGAACGCTTTGCAAATCGTGGAAACTCGCATCAAGAAACTTCCGCAATCCGTCGTGTGCCCGGACAATACCGTTGGCACCCCGAAAGGTTTCTGACAGCTAACCGCCGTTTATTACTGACAATATGAAAAAAACAAATCACGCTGCCGCTTGGAGGACACAATGAGAACATCCATCACCGTAACCACTTCGCCAACCGTTGTCGCCCCTGGTGATATTGACCGGGATTGGATGGTGATTGATAACCCGTCCGATGCCTCTGTGTTCCTCGACCTTTCCGGGGAATCATCCTCGCCCCTCACCCCCGCAAAAGGAATCACTCTCGCCGCCGGGGAAAAGGTCGCTTTCGAGGGGGTCCGGGCTCGCCTTCAAGTCATCGCAGTAACCGCAACCGGAAGCAAAACGGTCGTTGTGCAGGGATCATAAGCATGAACACATCTGGACTATCTTTTTACAAAACTGCTGGCGGCGGCTCCATCACAGCCGCCGACATCACTGATGCCAGTGCATCAGGGCGCGGCTTAATCACGGCGGTTTCGCTGGCTGATAATCTGTTCGTGAAGACGAATCCAGATGCGGTGGCGTGGGCGA
>Ga0247840_10007868_pt1 | contig 14597 bp, 11 predicted proteins | sample LaCruzMarch2015__FD_192404 | JGI IMG/M metagenome (GOLD analysis project Ga0247840, IMG submission 192404) | Freshwater microbial communities from meromictic Lake La Cruz, Castile-La Mancha, Spain - LaCruzMarch2015_17m | ecosystem: Environmental > Aquatic > Freshwater > Lake | place: Spain...
CGCCCGGGATGGGGCCTGTTTTTCTCCAACCGGCAGAGTGGATTTGCCCGCTATACCGGAACTTCGGATGCGACGGGCGGTGGCGGAGAAACGGATTCGCTTCCCCGTCTCGGCATCTTTTGGGGAAGTCCGCCAGCGGTCTATGGACCGGGAGCGATGACCCTGCTGCCGGCGGCTTCACCGGAAACCAGCCTGGTTTGTTCCGACATCAACTTTGACGGTTTTGCCGAACTGATTTATCTGCGGGGGAAAGCAGACGTCCTGAAGGTCGTCCATGGAAGTTTTACGCCGCGGGGAATTCCTCCGTTTCCGGGCGTCATTTTGATCCCGCGGTTTGCCGGGACCGGCAACAAGCAGGCACGCGGAAAGTCCGGAAATGGTCACCCAGATGCTCTGCATGGGGGAAAGCGCCACCAGTAAACCGCAAAGGCAGGAGATGGCGAGCGAGACAATGACCCTGGTCTGGGAGTAGTTCCGATTCCAGACGCTGAGCACGACCACGCCAAAAATTGGTCCAAGAAAGACCCCGAGGATCGCTTGGGAGACATCAAAGATTGTGCCCAAACCTGCAGCGAATCCCGCTCCGATGGTGGCGATGACACCGATGCCGAGACTCAGCCACCGGCCGATCCGGAGAAAAAAGGCCGGGGGGGCATCCGGCCTGGCCGGCTGGATGAAATCAATGGTGATGGCTCCGGCCAGCGCATTGATCCCGCTTGTGATGCTGCTCATGGTGGCGGCCAGAATCGCGGCCACCATGAGTCCGCTGAGTCCCGTGGGCAGAACCAGGGAAACGAAGGCGGGGAAAACCTGGTCGGGATTCTCCGGCAGGGGAATCTCAGGGTGGTAGGTTCGCCAGAGCAGGATGACAATCCCGATCGCCACCAGCATGGCCAGGACGGCAAAGACTCCAACCATATTGTAGAGGAAGGAACGTTTGGCGGCCTCGACATTCCCGGTGGCCAGATACCGCTGGAGGCTCATCTGGTCGCCGATGTAGATGGCCATGTTGGAGGCCAGGACCCCCAGCAGGACGCCCCACAATGTAAAACGGTCCGAGAAGTTGAACGAAAGGCTCGGGGCGGTGAGCTTGTTTTGGTCCACCATCTGTTTCGCCCAGTTCGCGGGTTCAAACGGGATCTGAGAAAATGCGAACATCGCGGCGAGCAAAAGGCTGCCCAAAATGATCAGCATCTGAATCGCGTCGGTGATCACCACGCCGCGCAGGCCCGAAAAGGAAGTATAAACCGTGGAGGTCAACCCGACGATCAGGATGATGGGCCAGAGCCATTCCGATCCCAGGTCGAGCATGGTCATCAGGACAATGGTCGGCGCATAGATGAGTGTCGCCATCCATCCCAGCCGCAGGAAGATGTAAAGGCCTGAAGTGACGGTGCGAACCCTGCTCCCCAAGCGCGTGGCGATGATTTCGTAGGGATGCAGGCCCCCGAAGGCCAGGTAGCGCGGAATGAACCAATAGCTGACGATCAAAGCACAGGGAATGAGGGGGAGGAACAGGAGGAGCACCTTCGAGCCGTCGCTGATCACGAGGCTGGGAATGGCGACGAAGCTGATCCCGCTGAAGAAGGTGGCCGCAATGCTCAGCCCGACCGCCAGGGTGCCAAAAAATCCGCCCATGCCCCCCCCGCCGGAGAAATAGTCCTCCGCGGAATCCTGCTTGCCGCGGCAGAGCAGGCCGGCTGCGATGATGCCGACCAGGTAAACAACGATTATCGCGTAGTCCAAGGAAGCCATGTCACGTCGCCTGTTCGAGTTGTCGGCGCTTCCGTGGCTCTGCGGCGTGCGAATCTGTTCCGGTCGGGGACAAAAACGGCAAAGCCCTCAGGACAAGGAGCCGTTGCCTGATTGCCTGGAGAATCGGCGCCGAATCAGTATTCCGGCGGCCAGAGTTCCGAGGATCAAGGCTGCGGTCGTGGGCTCTGGCACCGTGTTCAATGTCACATTGTCAAACACCAAGCCGCGGGCCACGTTGCTGGTGTTATCGCGAAGAACGATCCGGAATACTTCCGCACCTGAACTGGGAGAGAACGCGGAGAGGTCGAAGGAATAACTCTGGAAAGTCATGGTGCTGGCGCTTCCGAGGATTTCGTAAGTGGCAATGTTGGTCGCGTAGCTGTCGAGGCTGGTCTGAAGGGAGAAATAGAAGAGGGCGGCGGTATTGGTCATGGTCCGAACATCCATCGTCAACATGCCGTAATCCAAACTCGTTGCGATAGGCGTCACGGTGAAAGAAAAATAATCGCTGACCGAATTGACGGGAATGAAATTCGGGGCTGCGTCGGGACCGTTAATAAGATCGGATTGCGCGAAGATGGCCGGAGCGGGGTTTCCGATAGAAACATTGACCACGGACGTGAATCCCACTGTGCTGAAGGCGCTGGCGGTGGAGTCCAAACTGGAGTCGCTGGAGTTCAGCGACGAGCCTGTGAAATCGTATTGCGCCAGGATGACGGCATGAGCCGCTTCCGGAAGGATGGTGAACGCCGCCAGGAGTGTCAGCACCATGGAAAAGCGCATGGTCTTTTGGGGATATGAGGTTTTCATTGCGGATATAATTATTCGAATAATATATCTTGTCAACGGAATTTTTGAGGAGATATTCGGAAATTATGAATTTTTTCGGCGTATTGGACTATACGAATAATTAATGATTACCCAAAAGGACATTGCGAAGTCGCTCGGAATCTCCCAGCCAGCCGTTGGGGCGGTCCTGGGCCGGCATTCGGAGAACTCCAGCACGCATGTCGGTCCGAAACTGAGGGATCGTATTCTGATGCGAGCGAAGGAGTTCGGCTACCGGCCCAACATGTTCGCCCAAGGCATGCGGGGGCAGAGCACGGGGGTGATCGGGGCCTTGCATTTTTCCAGCTTCCTTCAATCCAGCATCCAGCGGGAGATCCATATGGCCCAGGCGATTGCCGCCCGGGGCCACAAATTGGTCACGACGGACGCGATCGCATCCTCGCTCAACCACGCTTCGGGTGACGAGTCTTTCCGCCTGCTGGTTGATCAGATGATCGATTTCCGTGTGGATGGAGTCATTCTCTCGTCGGTTCCGGGCCTGATGCCGGCGGAGGAAATTGCGAGGCTGACGGGCAGCGGGATTCCGTGTGTTTCCATGAGTGGGATCCCCTTCCCGGGGGTGCCCTTTGTCGGACCCGATTTCCAGCAGGGCGTCGAGATTCTGACGCAGCACGTCATCCGTCAAGGGCATCGTCATCTGGTGATGATTGTGCAGGAGCTTTTCACGGACAGCCGAAATCCGACGTCGTTGTCCATCAACCCCCGTTTGAAGGGGTATTCCGCGGCGGTGGAAAGAGAGGGGGGGCGCGTGGTCTTTTTGAATGAATTGGAGGACTCCGGGAAACCGGGTATCCGGCAGGTGTTGACCGGGGAGTCAGGCCCGACCGGCTGGGTTTTCAGTGCGCCGGGTTCGATGAATGTCGAGGACACCTACATAATGGGGTATCAGGCTGTGAACAAGCTGCTCGATGCCGGAATTTCGGCGGATGTTATTTTATTGCCGAATGACAACTGGCTGCAGGGAGCGCTGCTGGCTTTGAAAGAGCGCTGCATCCCGGTGCCGGATGAGGTGGGGCTGACGGGTTTCGACGCGAGCCCGTTTGGACAATATGGGTCGCTTCCCTTTACCACCGTGGCGCAGCCCCATGAAAAAATCGCCAGTAAGGCGGTCGAGATTTTGTTCTCTTTGATGGAGGGGGAGCCTCCACCCGACCCGATGGTTGTCCGTCTGCCCTGCTCGATGGTTCCGGGGGCCACCACCGCCCCGCGGAAAAGTTAGCACCGCCATGCGCCTGTTTATTTGTTTGTTGCTGATTGTTGGCGCACTCTGTGTTGGCGTATTCTGGTTCCGCCCGGCTGCGCCGATCGGAGAGGTCGGGGTGCGCCTCAATGGGGCCGGGCCGGATGTTGACGGAAACTGGCGGTTCCGTTTCGGGGACAGGAACGAAATGCAACTGCGCACACCCGCCGGAGTGTCCGGGGTGCGGGCGGACCTGATCGATCCAGACGGGGCCCGGCATCCGCTGGCTGTGAAAGCGGAGCCCGAAGGCTGGAACATTGCTCTTGGGCCCCTCCTGGCACGCCCTGCTTTCACCTACCCGAAAGGTGTTATTGAGGAAATCGGGTATGGTTTGGAAATTGTTCTGACCGATGCCGGTCATCGGGAGGTGCAAAGGTTGCCATTCTATCAGGTGCCAAGCCGGGAGGCTCTTCCCTGGAAATATGGTCAGAGGATCCATCGGCCCGAGGGTTTTTTTGCGAAGGGCGAACCTTCCGCCCATCGATTCAATCCCGCGAACTCCTCCGGGGTGGCGGTTGATTTTTTTCTGCAGGACTCTGTGCTGAAAAACAATGAGACCGTCCAGATCATGGCGGGTCTGCGGGAGACCTTCTCCGAAGCCACCATGGGATTTCTTCTGACCGGAGTGAATGCGGAAGGAACCAAAATGCTGGCCAAGAATGTTGTGCTGGCCCGGGGGAAACCCGCTTTGTTGGAATCGGTCAACACCTCCGCCTGGCCGGATGGAGAGTATACTTTTCGGATCTCTCCGATCATAAATGCGGCAACGTATCCGGACGGGCCAAGGCTGGCCTATCACCGCGATCGCGCCCAGAACGGTCCGCTCTGGATCAGCAAGGTCCTGCCGTGGCGGTTGCCGATCCGGGCCGTCGCACCTTCTCTGACGATCGCGGATTTCACGGATTCCTCCCGGGTACAAATCCCTCCGGGCTGGGAGTTTTCCGGTTCGGGCCCGGACAGGGCTTTGGTCGATCAAGAAGCGGTGGATCCGGTTGTTGTCCGGCCGGGGTTGGAGGGATTCTATGCGGTATATCTCACCCCGCATGACCGGGGATGCCTGATCTCGATCGGAGGCGAGAATTTGGTGCGGGCTTCGAAGATGAATGAGGAACAATTTGTCACGGTGGCCGATCTGACCGGGCAGGAGATTCGCATCTACGGCTTCGATTGGATGCAAAAGGAGGGGAAGCGAACAGGGATAAGCCGCCTCAGGTTCGAACCGGTGGAGGCGGGGGCGAAAGACATGCTTGGGCAACTGGGACAGCCCGAATTCCCTCTGACCGGTATTGATGACTGGCTGGAATATTTTATTGGAGCAGCGCGGATCCATCAGGATCAGATCCGGGCCATCCTCCAAGGACAAAATGAGATCGGGATCACCCGCGTTGCCTGGTCCGTCGCGCGGTCCTGGGTCGAGTATGAAAGCGCTCTTCCAGAGACCAGCCGCTTTCCCGTCAAGCCGATCGCCGAAGCAAAGCTTGTGTATCCGGAGGCCGTGGTTTACGAGGGAAAATCCCGCATTCTGGATTTGGCCTGCCCTTGGCGGACCGCGTTGAGAGAGGCCAAATCGCTGGGGATGACTCTGGAGGCTTGGATGGGGATGAACCGCCACTACGGAGCGGACACTTTGGGAGGGATTGCCTCCTCAGAATGGTTTGTCCGGCATCCCGAGTGGCGGCGATGGCGGAAGAATGCCAAGTCCGCGGATCGGGGGGAGGTGAGCTTCTATTTTCCCGAGGTCAGAGAGGAACGGTTGCGCATCCTGGAAGAGATGGTTTCTCTTGGAGCGCGGCATCTGGTTCTGGACACGACCCGGCAGGTGCCGATGCTCCTTTATCACCCGGAAATGGTGGCGGAATACCTCCGGCTCTTCGCGCGGGATCCACAGAACATCGATGTGTCTGACCGGGAAAATTACCACCATTGGATCGCCTGGCGGGCGGACTTCTTCACACAGCTTTTGCGGGACCTTCGCCGCCGAACGATGGCAACGGGCGAGGGCCGGGTGGAGATCAGCGTGCGGATCCCGGCCACCGATCTGGTGACCAATATGGCAATGGGTTTGGACGTCGAGACCTGGCTGAAGGAAAAGTTGATCGATCGGCTGATGCTCAACCCTCTGGAGGTCTCAGGGGGAGGAGGCCTGGTGCCGGTCACCCCATATCTGGATCTCTGCCGCAAGGCCAACGTTTCCGTCACTGTCGGCATCGGGGCGACCTGGATGTCCCCGGCCTCTTTGCCGGCCGCCTTGCGAAGGGCCGGGGGCTTGCATGCGGCGGGCGTCACCGCGCTCGATCTCTACGAGGCGGAAACCGCGGCCTTTCTGACAGATTTTCGCTGGGCGGCCTGCCTTTTCGGATCGCCCAAGCTGTTGAAAGATTTTCGCGCAACCTCAAATTTGGAGGCATGCTATCCCATCCTCCCGGAGACGGCCGCTTTGGGGTTGGACAATCACTCGCGCTGGCAGGGTGAAGGATGGACACTTCACGGAAAAGGACCCGGTTCGCTATGAAGCCGAACAGCTCGGGTTTTACCTTGCTGGAGCTGCTGGCGGTCATCGTGGTTTTGGCAGTGCTGGCAGTGTTGCTTTTTCCCGCCTTGGAAAAAGTCAAAAGCTCGGCGCACCGTTCCATTTGTCTCGTGAACCTGCGGAAAATTGGTGGGGCGACGCAGGCGTATCTCGGGGAACACAACTTCAAGTTTTTCCCCCGCGGCGCGCAAGGGAGCTCCGATAACTATATCGCCTATATTTACCCCTATCTTTCCGAAGACCGGATCTACCGGTGCCCCTCGACCAAGGGACCTTCTACCTTCACGCAAAGATCCTACAAAATTAATAATACCTCCGCGCCCGGGAAAGGCTGGATCTACGACCGGAGCTACTTCGATATCGCCGATCGCGACAACACGATCCTGATCTTTGACCGGGGAGACACCGGGAAGAGAAAACTTTTTGTCCGCGATACGGTGGAATGGGATTACCAGGCGGATACCAGCTCCAATCCGGATCTCTTCAAAAATTATCCCTGCAACCATGCGGCGGCGAACGAGGGGATCCATCTGCTCTTTGTCAGCGGCAATGTGCGGTTTGAAAAATACCCGTTTGTGACGGATTGGTATTATCCCAGATGAAAAGATTGTGTCTTGCCTACGTATTGATGGCCTCGCTGATGGTTGCCCGGGGGCAGGAGCCTGCCTTTTTGGTCAACGACCATGCCTTCGAAGACTTTCGCGAAGGGAAAGTGGATGGGGCCGGGTTGATGGTGTGCCGATCCGGCGGTCTGCGGTGGGTCAACTGGTTCGATCTGAATCGTGATGGCTGGAATGAAATTGTGGTCAATAACGACCATAACCATTACGAAACTCCGGATGCCTTTCTTTACCGGGCTGATGATCAAGGCCGTTTCGCGAGTCTCTACTCTCCGCTCCGCGGCGAAATGCCCCTTTACCAGGTTTTGGAGCAGGCCGAAACTGTCAAGAAAGGGCTGACCCGCCTCCCGTCGTTGGGCGGGGGCCGGGCCCATGTGGCCGATTTGAACGGGGATGGCTGGGTCGATGTCGTCTTCAATAATTTCGTGCACGGCTGGTCGGAGGCCGCTTTACCCACGTTTGTCTATTGGGGGTCCGCCAATGGTTTTTCCGCGGACCGCCGCACGGAATTGGATGCCTTTCGAGGGTGCGCGGCGGCATCGGCCGACCTGGATGGAAACGGGCTGGTTGATTTGATTGTGGCCAATGGCGGGAGGGAATATTTGATCAACAAAACATCCGCCCCGCCCGCCGGCAAGGAGGCCGAACTTGACGGGCGGGAGGGAAGTTCCTGGATTTTTTATCAGGACGAGGCGGGGTATTCGGATGCCGGACGCAAACCGGTTCCCACGCGTTATGCCATCGATGTGCGGACGGCTGATTTTGACCGGAACGGGTTTGCCGACCTCGCATTTTTGGAAGCCGGAAAACCGGGGCGGATCCGAATCTTTCTCAATGGTCCGAAGGGACTTTCCAAAACCCCAGTGGTTCTTCCGGTCACGGCGCCGACCTGGGGGAAAGTCGCCCGGGAGTGTTTGGTGGCCGACTTGGACGGAGACGGCTGGGCGGACATTTTTGCGCCGAGCGAAGGCGAAAGTTCCGAGATTTTCTGGAATGGACCCCAGGGGTTTTCTCCCGACCGAAAGACCCTGCTGCCGACCTCGAACGCGTATTCCGCGGATGTCGGCGATCTAAATCAAGATGGGCTGCCCGACCTGGTTGTGGCCAACTACTCGCTGCGGGACGAAGTGAAGCGATCCAGCAGCTGCGAAGTGGACTCGCGCATCTATTGGGGAGACAAAAGCCGATTTTTCGGAGGGCGTTCCCAAGCGCTGCCGACGAGCGGGGCGACGGGTGTTCGGGTGGTTGATCTGGATGAAGACGGGCGCTTGGACGTCGCGTTCTCGCAGCACCGGGATGCGGATTCATTTGATGTTCCCTCGGTGGTTTTTATGAATTCCCCGTCGGGGTTCCATGCGGCCAACCGCCGGTTCTTGGGGACGTTCGGCGCGGTGGATGTCGAAGTCGTTCCCGGCCCAGGAGGAGGGCTGTTTTTCTCCAATCGGCAGAGTGGGTTCGCCCGCTATACCGGAACTTCGGACTCGACGGGCGGCGGCGGAGAAACAGATTCGCTCCCCCGTCTCGGCATCTTTTGGGGGAGTCCACCCGCGGTCTATGGGCCGGGGGCGATGACGTTGCTGCCGGCGGCTTCACCGGAAACCAGCCTGGTTTGTTCAGACATCAACTTTGACGGTTTCGCCGAACTGATTTACCTGCGGGGGAAAGCAGACGAATTGAGAGTGAGGTTTGGAGGGCCCGCAGGTTTTGAAGACGCGAAGTTTCTCTCTTTGGAGCTGGGGTTCCGGGGGAAGAGCCTGGTCGCGGCCGACTTTAATCGCGATGGTTATGTCGATGTGGTCGTGACGGGGTTGGACGAGCCGATCCTGGCATTCTTTGCCGGAACGCCGCAGGGATTCTCCCCGGTGCAAAAGTTTGCGCTCAAGGGCTCCGGTCAATCTGCCGCCTGCGGAGATCTGGATGGTGATGGGATTCTGGATTTGGCGATCGTCGGAAAAGGGACTATTCAAATCCTGCCAGGAGACAGGAAAGCCGTTTTTGACGACAAAAGAATCACCGCTATCGAAACCAAAATGTTTTCGAGCCGGGTGTGCGTGGCGGATCTTAATAGCGACGGCCAACTTGATTTGTTTGTGCAGAACTTCAGCGACAGCCAGGTGACCACCAACAGCGTTCCCTCCTGGGTGCTGTTTAATGAGCGCGGCGCGTTTTCTTTGGGTCGCAAAACCGATATCTCCTCTCACGGGGCAACGGGAGGAAGCGTGGCGGATTTAAACCGGGACGGAAATTTGGATCTGGTGGTTTCAAACTATCACGGAAACACCAACCGGCATGTCAGTCTCTTTCTTTATTATGGGGAGGGAGGAGGGCGGTTTTCGGCCCGGCCGGTTCGTCTGCCGGCTTATTCGTCCAGTTCGAATCTCGTATTGGATCTGAACAATGACGGCTTTCTGGATATCGTGGTTTTTAATCACAGTGAATCCACCCGGCATGTTGGGGACACCCTGCTGGGAGGGGTTCACGGGACGGGATCTGTTATTTATTGGGGGGCGGCAAAGGGATTCTCTAAAGACCGGAAAGATTGGTTTCCCAGCTTTGGCCCACATTCCCGCATCAATGCGGATCCGGGAAATGTCCGGAATCGCTCATCAGCTGAAACGTATGTTTCGCGCGTGACGTCGATCCAAGGATTCCAGGGGGCGGCGGAGCTCGTGATTAAAGGGGCGGCTGTGGCACCTCAAAAAGTTGGATGTAAAGTTCGGTTCGATGATGGAAAGTGGGCTGAAGTGGAGCTGCTTCCGAGGGCGGATCAAACGTGGAGGGGAGAGGTGATTGTTCCCCCGGGCGCGCATTTTCAATACATGTTGACTTTGGACAGCGGGAACATGGGGGTCGGGCCCGCCGTGCACTCGGTGACACTCCAACCATTGAAAAACCATAAACTATGAAATCGTTATCCAGAATCATCGTGTCGCTTTGCCTGTTGGGATCTTCGACCTCACACCTTTCGGCGGGCACGGAGCCCAAGTGGGATCTGAGGTATGAGGCCAAGGTGGAGCCCGACCAGGAAGGGGCGGTGGAATGGCTCGACGGAACCAAGCAGTTATTCCAAAAACCAGCGAAGAAAAACTACGATTTGTCGGTGCGGAAAGAAGGGCTGGATTTCGACTTTCATGGGGCGGGCGTTTTTTCTCTGATACCGGAAAAGAAGGAGATCACCCTGAAGAACAATACCTTGGAGTTCCGTTTGCGCCTGGAAAGGACGGACAACCGAATTGACCCTCCGGCTCCGAATGCCAGCGCGGTCTGCATTCAAATCGGAGAAACGCAGGGGGGCGATCCGGGCATGTATATGGTCGGCTTCTACACGGACCCCGGGGCTGGGCAGAATTATGTGATCCTGCAAGGGCGCGACAAGTCAACCCCCTATGAGATCGGTCCGGATTTCCACACGTTTCGGGTCGTGGCCCGGGATGGCTCCATAGCGCTCCACGTCGATGGAGCATCCGTGGGAGTGGTTGCGCCGCGCCGCGGCGTCAATCAGCCCGGCATCCGTTTTGGAAATGCACGTGGAAGCGACCATACCGGACAGTCCACACTCAGCTACCTCCGGATGAACTGTGGAGAAGGCATCGATCCGTAGGTGGGTTGGCGCTGAAAGATGAAGGGCTCCCGATCAACGATTGGGGACATGAGGCAAATGGAACTTGAAGGCTGACGAGAAGTCGAGTGTCGAGGGCGGGCGGGAAAGAAATCAGTAGGGGATCCGAATCATCGGATGATCTTTATCGAAGTCTTTCGTGTTCCGTGTGACGAGGATGCAGCCTTCGCTGTCTGCCGTAGCCCAGATCACGGCGTCGGGAAGTTTGAGCCGGTGCTTTCTTCGCGCCCCGACAGCAAGATGCGCGACTCGCGAGGAGAGTTCAACGATTCGCATGGACTCCAGAAGCCTCTTGGCGGCTACTTTTTCCGACTCCGTGTCTGCTCCACACATAATTTCCATCCACGAGATCACCGAATAACGGAGGTCGTCGTAACGTTCGATCTCCTCCGCAGCCCTTGTGTCCCCTTGGAGAAAATCAATCAGCACATCGCTGTCCAGGACCGCTTTCATTTATCCCATTCGGCACGGAGTGACTCGACATATTCCCTGCTGTTTATCTTCTTGCCGGCCCAGGCACCAAAAGCATCCGCGCGGGGACTGGAATTCCGGGTTAAAAGAGCGTCGCGAACAGCGCGCCGGACAGCCTCGGCTCGGGAAATCCGTTCCCGCTGACACCACAAGTCAAGACCGCGCACTTGTTCCTCCGGAAAATCAACAATCGTCCTCATGATGACGTCATCATATATCAGATATATCTGCTTGTCAATGGATCGCGCTTTTCAATTTCCGCAGGATGTTCCTCAACATACGCCCATGCGGCGGAGCGATTACAATATCAACAGGGAAGAACCCCTTTTGCTTTCCTTGAGGGCTTGGTCGCAACCTTGGCGGGCCGCTTCACCTGCCATTTTTTTCCATCACCTCGTCAACCGCCGCTTCAAATACCGTCAGGGACTCGCGCAGGGCGTCCTCATCGATGCTGAGCGGAGGGGCGATTTTGACGCATTCGCCCGCGATCCCCACTGGAGCGAACATCATCAGTCCACGGTATAAGCAAGCGAGGTTGATCTGAAGCGCCAAGGCGGGATTCGGAGTTTTGGTCCCTGCCTGGACGACCTGAATCCCGGCGACCAATCCCTTGCCCTGACAGCAACCCAGGACGGACGGATAACGCCCCTGGATGCGGCGCAATTCCGGCACAAACCAGGCTCCCAACCGCTCGGCGCGCTCGACCAGTTTCTCATCCGCAAGCACTTTCAGGTTGGCAATAGACGCCGCCACGGCCAGCGGGGAGGCCGAATGCGTGGAGGTCATGGAACCCGGAGGATAGAGGGACATGACATCCGTCCGTCCGATCACCGCCGCGAGCGGCAGCGAGGAGGAAATCCCCTTGCCGCAGGCAATCAGATCCGGAGTGATCCCATAATGCTGGAAGCAGAACATCTTGCCGGTCCGGCCAAATCCGGCCTGAACTTCATCCATCGTGAGCACGATATCGTGTTCGCGGCAGAAGGCTTCCAACTTCCTGGCATACTCAACGGGCATAAAATCCGGACCAATCCCCTGATAGCTCTCCACCATCACTCCGGCGATTTCATCCGGGCAGACCCCCTTCTCTTCCAGCGTCTTCAGGAACAGGTCAAAGGAGACGTCCTCATTCTTGTATCCATCCGGGAACGGCACCTGCACAAAGGTGGAATCCGCTTCCCCGATCCAGATTTTCAATTTTGCCATGCCCCCCGCCAACTGCGCGCCCATCGTGCGACCATGGAAGGCGCTGTTGAAGGAGACCATGAACTTCTTTTTAGGCCCGTGCTTCTCGAGGGCGTAGGTCTTGGACAGCTTGATGCAGTTTTCCGTGGCTTCGCTGCCCGTGCTGAGCAGGAAGGCCAGATATTTCTTCGGATCCGGTGAGAGATTGCGCAGCATTTCGACCAGCGCGGCACGGCCTTCATGCGGGAAGACGTAGGTGGACAACAGGGGGCGATCCAGGACTTCGCGGATCGCTTCGCGAATGGCGGGATGCCCGTGGCCCGCGTTGGTAATCAACACCCCGGAGGACCAGTCAATCCACCGGTTGCCCCAGCGGTCGGAGATGGTGGCGCCTTCCGCGCGATCCCAGACAATCGGCGGCTGCCCTGCCATGGAACGCGGCTCGGAGAGGCGCAGGGCCTCGAAAACCGGCAACGATTCCGGAACTGGAATCGCCGTGCAAATCGTGCGGAACTTTGTCCTGACGTGCGGGACAACAACGGGAGTGAGATCATATTCAGCCATAATTATTTCTTTCTTGGTTCTACGTGGGGTTGATCGCCATAAACAATATTCACCCAGTCGCCGTCCGCGAGGATCGACAGGCGCGCGGCCTCGACGACGAGTTCGTTGATGAAACTGTTGGCCGGTGTCGCCAGGAGGCCCGCTTGGTCCACCTCATGAATCCGTTCGCGCCGTTTCGGCAGGGCGAGTTCTTCCGGAAGGCTGCGGGTCTCATTCTCGATCCGGCTCATCGTCTCCAGGCTGGCGGCCACCGAAGCATACCCATACCCGACCGGCTTATACCCGGCTCCTTCCCACGGCACCAGCCGGTAGAAATCCGGGCTGACATAGTTGTATCGGGAACCGGCGCACCCGATCTCCTCAAGATAACTGTGCCGCACTCCGCGATCCTGATCGTCATGCTGGATCATGCCGGACCGGTCTTTTCCTTCACAATACATCAACAGGCCCTGGTCGTTGCTTCCAGCCGCGTCATCGGGATAGCCCAGTCCGTCGCTGACGGACAAGAGGGCGCCGTTCTCATACCGGATTCTGGCGTTGGCCCAAAGATAGCCCTCATTCCCGTTGGGGAACCGACCCTTGACGCCGGACACGGACACCGCGACCGGCTTGAGCCCGGTGATGAAATACACCAGATCAACATAATGGCAGCCCACGTAGACAAACGGATCCGTCTTGTCGCAGGTGAACCAGTTCTGAAAGTTGGAATGCCGGTAATAGTAGGGCTCATACAGCTTGGCCTCGCCCATTTTAAACTCTCCAAACTGCCCCAGCGCATACTGGCGTTTGGCCATCAGGGAGCGGGCATCAAACCTCTTGTGGTATTCCACCCCCACAAACAGCCCCTTCTCAAGGGCCAGCTTCTCAATCTCTGCCGCCTGCACATAGGACAGCACAAGGGGTTTCACGCAGAGCACGTGCTGCCCGTGTGTGATCGCCGCCTTCACCATCTCATAATGGAACTGGTCCGGCACCGCGACAATCACCGCCTGGCGGGGAGGAAGCGCGGCCAGCCTTTCCTTAAAAAGAGCCGGAAACATCCGGTCAGGCGGCTCGGAAATGGGCGGATACGCATCGAAATCCTGCCCCGGGAAAGCCTCCTTGAGCTCGCGGCTCTCCTTGAGAGCCTTCAGGGGAGCGCTGTTTAAAGCGCAAACCTGAATCCGTCCGACAACACCCACCCGTTGCAGATGATACACCGAAGGAAGGATCAGATCGTTTGTGATCATCCCGCCGCCCACAATCATGACATCCAATTTCACGTTATTGCTCATTGAGTTCTCCTTGATTTCATTCCCTGAATCCGGGATGCAGCAAATCACATTTTTGAAAATACGTCAACCTCATTCGTATGAGAAAAGTAACAGTTCAGCTGATTTTTTTGTGAAATCGCCGGTTTGCGAAAATGTTTTTTTGATTTCTTGGAAAACAGCGCTTGCTATTTATCGAAATCAGGCGCATACATGCGCCCGATCACTTTTCTTATATGTCTGCAACCGCCGGGAATCTCAGCCAAAAGGCGGAACGCCTTCGCAAGGAAATCTCAAACAATTTGGATTTCCTCATCGGGTCCGTCACCACTCAGGGCGTGCGTGGCGGCTTCAGCCTCACCACCGCGGATAAAGGCAAAACCCGCACGAAATATATCCGGGCGGGGATGCTCGAAGAGGTGCAGACGAGGATTGATCGACACCGCAAACTCAAAGCTTTGATCAAAGAACTTTCCGAGGTCAATTGGGCCTTACTAAAAGCAAAGGACCCCCG
>Ga0247840_10007875_pt1 | contig 14587 bp, 9 predicted proteins | sample LaCruzMarch2015__FD_192404 | JGI IMG/M metagenome (GOLD analysis project Ga0247840, IMG submission 192404) | Freshwater microbial communities from meromictic Lake La Cruz, Castile-La Mancha, Spain - LaCruzMarch2015_17m | ecosystem: Environmental > Aquatic > Freshwater > Lake | place: Spain...
TTCTCTAACCAACACCTTGTCGATCACGAATACGGGCAGCGAGACGCTGACCATCGGAGGGTTCGGAATCCAGGGCTCGGGGTTCGGGATGGCGGGGATGCCGGCGACCGTGTCTCCGGGCGGCGTGTCGAACTTTTCCGTGACATTCAATCCGGTGGCAATCGGGAGTTTCACGGCGATGTTGCGCATCACGAACAACTCGTCGGCAACGCCCTATGTGGTCAACCTGTCCGGCTCGGCCTTCGGTCTCTCCACCAATGTCGGCCCCTATGCGGGAGGGAACACGATCACGATCACCAATGGCAATTTCGGCACGAGTACCAACGTGCGGGTGGGAGGCGTCGAGGCGGCGATACTGGGCTCCGGCCCGGGGTGGGTGACCATCCGCATTCCCGCCATCGGCTCGGCGGGCGTGATGGATATCGTGATCAATGGCTCTTTCACGATCTCCGGCGCCTATACGGTCAACCCGGCAGGCGCGATTGGCGGCATCGATTGGTCTGCCTGGCAGGCGGTGGCGGAGCTGCCGATGGCGGTCGGGTCCAGCGCAGCGGCGACGTTGAACGGCAAACTTTACAGTGTCGGCGGTAGAGACAGCTCCAGCACGTTCACGAACGTATTTTTTTATGACGGGACGAACTGGACCGAGGTGGCCAGCCTGCCCGCAGAGCGGTGCAATCTTGCGGTGGCCGTGTTGAACGGCAAGCTCTACGCCATCGGCGGCAGCGACAACTCCTATCATCCTTGCACCAATGTCTACTGTTATGACGGGACGAACTGGACCGAGGTGGCGAGCTTGCCCCTTGGGGTTGCTTTGTCGGCGGCGGATGTGTTGAACGGCAAGCTCTACGCCATCGGCGGCAGCGACAACTCCTATAATTCTTGCACCAATGTCTACTGTTATAACGGGACGAATTGGACCGAGGTGGCCGGCTTGCCGGCCGCGCAAGCCGCCCAGGCGGCGGGCGTGTTGAACGGGAGGCTCTATTCGGTCGGCGGCTGCGCTGGTTCGGACGGTGTCACCAACGTGTTCTGTTATGATGGGACGAATTGGACCGAGGTGGGCGGCTTGCCGTTCACGCAATACGCCCAGGCGGGGGGCGTGTTGAACGGCAAACTCTACACCGTCGGCGGCATGGGCCCGTCTGTTATCTCCTCCAACGTTTACTGCTATGACGAGATGAGTTGGACGGCGGTGCCCGCCTTGCCTTCGGCCGTGTATTTGTTGGCGGCGGGCGTACTGAATGGAGCGCTCTACGCTGTGGGCGGCAATGCCTTTGATGGAAATGACAGCCGGACGAACGTGTACCGCTATCCGAGTCAAATCGGATCGCCCGACTTGCCCGGGGTGACGCCGGCCTCCGGCCTCAGCGCCGGCGGCTATCAAGTGGTGGTGCTGGGCTTTAACCTGTGCAATGGCGACCCGGCGGATGTGACCAATGTGACGGTGTGCGGCGCGAGCGTGACCTCCATCGACAGCGTCTCCGGCTCGACCCAGATCGTGGTGACCGCCGGCGCAGGCACGCCGGGGGTGGGCGATGTGCGGGTGTATTCGATCAGCCACGGCGAGAGCGTGGCGTATAACGCCTTCACCTATCTCGTGCCCGAAATGGTTGTGCTGGGCACGAATGGGGCCGTCATCGCCGGTGGTGAGGCGGCGAATGTGGAGAAAGGTACGGACTTTGGCCTGATCGGATATGGGACTGCGGCGACGAACGTGCTTTCCATTACAAATCCCGGCTCCGGGCCTCTGACGATTTCCGGCGTTACCACCACGGGAATGCAGCATGCGGAATTCAGAGTCGCGAATATGCCCGCCACGGTGGCGACAGGCGCAGTGAGCCAGTTCAGCGTGATCTTTGCGCCGTCCGCCTCCGGCGGCGCGTGTACGGCGGCCGTGACGATCGCGCATAACGGAACGAATTCTCCCTTCGTCTTGAATCTGGCCGGCTCGGCGCCCACACCCACTCCGACTGCGACGCCGACGGCCACCGCCACGGCGACAGTGCCGCCGCCCCCGACGGCCACGGCGACGGCGACACCCACCGCTACGGCCACGGCGACGGCGACACCCACCGCTACGGCCACGCCGACGGCGACACCCACCGCTACGGCCACGCCGGTGAATCCTACCCCGACGGCCACGGCGACGCCGGTGGGGCCAACGCCGACGCCGACTCCGGTCGGCACCGGGCTGCCTCCGCCCCGGAATGTGGATGCCACGGATGGCGCGTATACGAATCAAGTGCAGGTGAATTGGCAGCCAGTGACCAACGCGAGCGTCTACGAAGTCTGGCGCTGCCTGAGTACAAACTTTAACGATGCGGTCTTGGTGGGGCTTGTGACGAATGGCACGAGCTTTGGCGACACGAACGTGTCGCCGGTGACCGCCTATTACTATTGGTTGCGAGCCCGGGATGACGCCGGTCAGGTGTCGCCCCTGAGTTACGTGGGCAGCGGCTATGCGTGGTGGTCGTTCCAACTGGGTGGCGCCGGTTGGGCGGCGGTTCCGGGCGATTATGACGGCGACGGAATCTGGGATCCGATGGTCTACAACGAAACGACCGGCCAGTGGGTGGGCCTGCTGTCTTCGCAAGGGTATACCCAGGTCACCGGCCCCTTCGGCGGCCCGACCTGGACGCCCGTGAGGGAGTGAGGAAATAGACTGTCTGTTCCGGTGGTCGCAAAGTGTTTTTGTAATCGTCCACGGGGTATAGAAGCAAATTTTTTGAAGTCAATCCGTGATCGTGCCAATCCGTGGCGCGGGATTCTGCGTATGCGGTATGTGTCGAGTTCGCTTTCCCTGTCAACGTTGGGCTTCTCCCTTGGCCTCGATGAAGCGAGTCGGTTAAGGGTATCCGACGAAGGGTAGCGGTTAAGAATGCGATTAAGTGTGCGCTTAAGTAGGCTTTCCCGTTTGCGCGAAAGCGTTTGGTCATATTGAACGCTTCCCTTTTCTGCTCCTTGCCGTCTTTGTCAGCCGGGAGGGAACATCATTAAGCGCGGCCTCTATGAGGGTTTCGCGGGCATGCTCCAGCGCCCGGACAAAGGCAGCCGCGGCCTTCAGGCTGCGGTTCCCTCTGCTGCGGGCTGAAGCCCGCGAAGAGACTTCCGCCTAAAGGCGGGACTCTGACACGTTTCTAATCAAGCTCCATTTTAACCGAATATTCTTAGCGCCCATCCCGCCCCATCCAACCCTGCCAGAGCACCGGCTTCAGCCGGAAGTCTCAAGGTGAGGGTCTCACGCTGATGGATTACTCGAAACAGGTCTTTCTCCAGCCGATGAATATGTCGCGCGGTTCGGTCTGCCAGGCGGCCGAACCGAACAGTAGGGCGCCCAGGAGCCGCCCCCGCCGATCACGAATCAATACTTAAGGTTTTCCCCGACGGTATTGCGCAATCCCAGATAACGATATTGCGCGATTCATCCTGACGTTTTCGCGTCGCGCTATTCAGTAGTAGAAAATCCCCTGCAAATCCCGGAAGGCCTCTATTAATGTTTAAAACAACGCTGGCCGGTATAGACCATGGCGACCTGTGCTTCGTTGCAAGCCTGGATGCTTTCGTGATCGCGGTCCGATCCGCCGGGCTGGATCACGGCCGTGATCCCTTCCCGGATCCCCACGTCCACGCCGTCCCGGAACGGAAAAAAAGCGTCCGATACCATGACGGCCCCAACGAGCCCTCCTTTTTTTGCCGCCACGTCCTCATCGATGAGTTTCCGCTGCGATGGATTTTTGAAATCGTTGTAGGGGACATGATGCCGTTCCCAGCAGAGCCGGTCGGCCAGCTTGCGATAGGCCTTGTCGCGGGCGATTTCCGCCACGCCAACCCGATCCTGCTCGCCCGTGCCAATGCCCACGGTGACCCCATCCTTAACGTAGATCACGGAATTACTGCTCACCCCGCATTCGATTAACCAGCCGAACAGCAGGTCGTCATTTTCCTGCTGGGTAGGCAGACGGTTGATCCGATATTCCTGACCTTTAAAGACGGCCTGTGCCGGCGTCAGCTGGGCTGTGGTTCGGGTCTGGGGCATGAAAGACCATTGTGCAATCAGCCCACCGTCCATCAGGGATTTGAAATCCACCACGCGCTCGCAGGCAAACGTTTCCAGGCGCTTCATATGGGCGATACGCATAACCCGCAGGTTTTTCTTTTTGGCGAACAGATCCAGGACTCCGGGCATAAATTCGGGGGCAGCCACGACCTCTGCGTACTGTTCAACGATCAATTTGGCTGTATCGAGATCCGCTTCTCGGTTGAGCACGATGGCGCCACCAAAAGCGGCCACCCGGTCAGCCCTATTAGCCTTGAGATACGCCTCGGCGAGAGTGGCAGCCTTGGCCACGCCGGACGGGTTGTTGTGCTTGACGATCGCGCAGCAGGGCGTCTCGGTCAAATAGCGCAGGATGTTCAATGCGTTATCCACATCCGTGATGTTTGTTTTGCCAGGGTGTTTGCCGGATTGCAGCAGCTCCACGTCTGAGGCCAGGTAGCGGCCGGGCTGGAGGCTGTGCACGTCGCCGAGCAATAAGTTGCCGTTCACCAGGCGGTAAAGCGCCGCCTCCTGGCCCGGGTTTTCGCCATATCGCAAGCCCTTGTTCACGCCGTCGATGACCCAACTGGCTTTTTCGTAGCATAGGGTTTGACGCCCATGATCGTCGATAAAACTGATTTCCATCCGGGGCGGGAAGTGGTCGTCCATCATGGTTTTATATGCGGATTTAAAGTCCTGAACAGCCATGGAACCGATCTCCTGTACATTCAATGGTGAGCGCGCGCGGATGTTGCCTGTTTTCCCCGTGTCGGCCAAGGGATGATCGCCGTCGGTGAATTATCGACAGACACGTCTCGCGCTTTGTTTAAGGGCCGGAAAACGGATCACGTTTTACCGCATCACCGCCTGAAAGTCACGCCATAAAATCGAGCCCTAATTCGCACGTAAGCCACACGATCTTTCGCTTGACTTCGTGCAACCGACCTCGGGCACGACGGCTCGGCAAGGACGCCTCGCCCCACCGATTCGATCCCGTATCACGCGAGGGTTGGACGGTGGGGCGACGCCTCCGGCGGAGCCGTCCCTAAGCGGCCCTGAAAGCTTCAACGGCGAATCTCACCCTCGATGACGCGCGAATTTAAGTCGAGCCGATTCTATTTGTAAATCAGCGGGTAAAACGCTTGAATGCCAGATCGATGCGCCTTTGATGATTGATGGAGAAGCCTGCCTGAATACGGGCAATGGAACCGAGGAGTGAGCCATGGCTGAAACACACGACACGCCCATGATGGATCCCATGCGCCGAGTGATTGAATCGGCCAAGAAGGAGCTGGAGCGGATGCTCGATCTTCTGCCGTTGGGTATGATGTTGGTCGATCGCATTGGCCGGGTTATCCGGCTGAATCGCGCCTTGTTGCGCATGACGGGCCAGGCGCAATTTTCCGATGTCATTGGACGGTTTTACTGGGAATTATTTCCCGCGCCGGCGGGCAGTTCTGAAGGTGCGGATCGAGGATGGATGTGTGATATTTTAATTCCGGATGAGGTTCGACGCCTGGACGTGGTGGGAACCACGGCGCTGAATCCGGGTCCGCGTCAGCTGTGCTTCACCCTGATCCCGGCGCATGATTTGACCCGTCGCGCGGTGGTGGAGGTGGAAGATGTCACGGATATTCACGCCGAGGAATTGGCTAAGGAAAAGGAAACAGGGGTCCGTGCGACGCATGCCATTGTCGGCGGGCTCAAGCATCATGTGAATCAGCCGCTCATGGTGATCATGGCTACCGCTTATTTGATCGCACAGGAGGTGCAACGGCCCCATGCGAATTTGAGCATGATTCAGCAGCATGCCGATGAAATTGTTCGCATGGTGGACCGGATCGCTCATCTCATCGACAAGGCCGCCAGCCTGGATGAGTTTGAGACGGAAACGTACTACAGAGGGGATGATATTGTAAAATTGGATCCGTCTTCCTGATCGTAAAGAAAGGGTGTGACCGTCGGGTCATGTCCATCCAAATCCTAACCCGGCTATGCCGGGTTAGGAAGAGACGATAGCGGCGAAGGTGATCAGCGCCGAACTGCACGTGGATTCCAATACGCTGTGCAAGTGTGAGAAGGTGTAGCGGGAACGCGGCGAAGCCGGATTGCAGGGGTCTCTGGAAGTGTATCGGGGGCAGATAGCGGACCATGTGTTGGAAGTCTATCGTCGCGCGACGGAATCTCGGTTTTCAAAATAACGTGACTGCCCACTCGCAGAACTCAACAGGCCTGTCCACTTGTTATTCATACATCATTTGCCTGCCTACTTTTGCTCTTTTCAGATGAAGCGCCTCTGGTTTTATGAGTTCGTGATCAGGCGGCAGGCTGAGGCGTGCCAGTCTGTTGGGCATAGAGGCGGGCATAAAATTGTCCGTTTGCCACCAGTTCATCGTGGGCGCCCAATTCACTGATGGCGCCGTGGCTCAGCACGCAGATGCGGTGGCAGCGCTGGGCCATGGACACGCGCTGTGAAACGATGACGGCGGTCTTGCCGGCCAGGATCCGCGACAGGGTGTCCTGGATTTTCCGCTCCGTTTCCGCATCCAATGCCGAGGTGCAGTCGTCGAGCAGCAACACTTCCGGGTGCGTCAGGAGCGCGCGGGCCATGGACAGGCGCTGGCGCTGGCCGCCGGAGAGGCTGGCGCCTTTTTCGCCCAGCGTGGTTTCGTATTTGACGGGCAGGGTCATGACATAGTCATGAAATTCTGAGGCCTGCGCGGCCTCCATGATGTCGGCGGGCGTGGCCTGGGGCCGACCGTAGCAGATATTATCACGGATCGTGCCGCTGAGAATTTGGGCTTCCTGCGGCACCAGGGCCACGTGGCGGCGCAGGGACGAGAGGCGGTAGCGGGTGACGGGCACGCCGTCGATGAGGATCTCGCCGGACTCGTGTTCATAGAGTCGGGCCAAAACCTGGAGCAGCGTGGTTTTACCTGAGCCGCTGGCGCCCATGATGCACATCCACGTGCCGGCAGGTACCGTGAGCGAAATCTGATTCAACAGGGGTTCGGAATTCGGATACCGGAAGGTGACGTTTCGCGCCTCGATGCCCCGGGCCAGGGGCGTCGGGAAATCGATGGCATCAGGGTCGTCGCAGAGGGTGACGGGCTCGTCCAGAATGTCGGCGAGACGCCGTAGCGAGACCAGCAGGGTGGTGAGTGTGACATTCACGGAACTCAACGCCAGGACAGGCATGAACAGGGAGACAGCGATGCCCCAGGCATACATCATGACGCCCAGCGTCATGGAGCCATCCAACACTCGGTAGATGCCGAACAGGAATACCACGACGGAACTGCCCAGTCCGGCCAGGATTTCTGCGGCCATGTTGGTGGCCGCGCTCAGGCGGTTTTGGCCTAGGACATCCCGGAACAGGCAGGCCGCCAGCTTGTGAAACAGAATCGCCTCGTGCTGGACCCGGCCGTAGGCTTGAATCATCTTGACCGCATCCAGTTTTTGTGAGACCAGGCCGTATAGGCATGAGTTGGTGTGACTCAATTCCTGACTGATGCGTCGCAGGATGGGACGAGCGACATGGTGAATCACGACATAGCCGGGTAAAAATGCGATCGTCAACAGGGCCATGGGGCCATCGATCAGAAACAGCATGGTGAGGCCGATGACGATAATACATAGCTGCGAAACGCTATTTACGATGATGGTGAGCAGCTGATCCTGGACGGTGGCCACGTCCGATAAAATGCGTGTCATGATCCGACCCGGCGTATGCGTGGAATGCCAGTTCATGGACAGGCGCATCACACGCTCATGAATATCCGACCGCAGTTGGACGATTAGAGCCCTGCCTACGCGGATCTGGATCCGTCGGGACGCGCGGGTGCACAGGCTTCCGGCCAGGATCGTGGCGCCATACAGCAGGCCGATCCACGTCAGGAGCGCCATGGCATTGGGTGGGCGCCCACCCACCTGCACCCCGCGGTCGATTTGTTTACCCAGGCCCTCTGTGGGTCGCACTGAGGCAATGGGCGTGGTGTGACTCGAGAAAGATCTCCGATCCTGATCTTCGCGAAACGTGGATTTAGGGAGGACCGGCGCCTTGGGCGGCGCCTGAACCACCAGGATAGAATCGACCACCACTTTGCTGTAATAGGCAATTAGGAAAAACGAGCCGCAATAGTCCAGCACCGCCATCAGAGAACATAGCGCCAGAGCGCGCGTATGCACCGACACGTACTCATGCAGGAATCGGAACAGCAACGAGAGCTGTCCGACCTTGCGATCCTTTTCCACATATGGGGGACGAAAAGGGATATTCGTGTAGCGCTGCTGTTTCATGTTTCATTCTCGCGGATGACGCCCTTGTTTTGGTACTGCAGGTACAATGCTCGGTATCGGCCGTTGGGCAAAGCCATGAGTTGATCGTGATTGCCGATTTCCAGGATCTGGCCCTTATCCAGAAGTACAATGCGGTGAGCGTCGCGAATCGTGCTCAGGCGATGTGCCACGATGAATGCGGTGCGCTGGGCCAGAATCTGGCGCATGGCTTTTTGGATGGCGGCTTCGGATTCGCTGTCCAGCGCGCTGGTTGCCTCATCCATGATCAGGATGGCCGGATCAGCCAAAATGGCTCGCGCAATCGTCAACCGCTGCTTTTGACCTACGGACAACTGCAGCCCTTCCGAGCCCAGCAGGGTGTCATAGCCCTGGGGAAGGGACAGGATAAAATCGTGAATTTCCGCAGCGCGGGCGGCACGTTCGATCGCATCGCGAGGGGCGAGCGAGCGAGCATAGCGGATATTATCCGCAATGCTGATATGAAACAGGAGCGGTTCCTGGAGCACGATGCCGAACTGTGAGCGCAAGGCGCGGAGGTCAAACGTTTTTACGTTGCGGCCATCCAGTAAAACAGACCCCTGTTGCGTGTCGAAGAAGCGCATGAGCAGAAGAAGAATCGTGCTTTTTCCGCAGCCTGTGGGGCCCACCAAGGCAATGGTTTCTCCGGCTTTCACGTTCAGCTCAAAATCCCGGATCACCGGGCGATCCGCGCTGTAGCCAAAGTTTACCTGCTGAAAATATACCTGGCCATTGACCCGCTGTTCCGGTTTCCAGCCGACGCCGCTGGGCAGCTCGGGGCGCTCTTCGAACACTTCCATGATCCGTTCGAGTGCGATGCGCATTTCCTGCAATTGTTGCGCCAATTCGGAAAAACGAACGGCGGGTCCCAATAATTGAAGGGCATAGGCCGTGAATGCGGTCACGTCGCCATAGGTCATTTCGCCCTGCAGCACCATGGCACAACCGAGAAAATACAACAACGCTCGACTCAGATTCTGAATCAAGACCGAATTTTGGGAAAATTCCATGCGGGTCTGATTGGTTGTCGTCGACAATTCGGTATTGACGGCGGAATCCATTTCAAACCGGATCTGTTCGCGATTTTCGGCGCCAAACGATTTGACGGCCAATCCTACGGTGAGGCGGTTTTGAATGCCGCCCGCCATATGGTCATAACCGATGCTAAAAGCGCGGGACATATGTCCCAATTTGATGTTATAGATTCGATAGTTGATCAGAAACACGGCAATCACCACCCAGATCACCAGCGACAGCCGCCAGTTCAGGGCCACGGTGGCGGTTACGGCAAAGGCTGAACACGCCAGATCGGAGATAATGCCCATGGTTTGCGACGACAACATATTGGCCAGCTTGCCCGTATCGCCCATTAGACGGTTGACCAGTTTGCCCGTGCTATGCTTGGAAAAGAATCGCAAGCTCATATCGAGCATGTGATCGTACAGCTCGTTACGTAATTCGAAAACAAAACGCTGGCCTACATAGGTGATCAGGCGGATTTGGAGGTAGCCAAAAAGCGGCAGCGCCAGTACGAGAAACACACGCCAGAATGTGAGTGGCGCGAGACGATCCTTCTGGCCCAGGCCGATGACGTTGTCAATAAACGCGCGAGTGACCAGCGGCGAACACATGGCCAGGATTGACAATAATACCGTCAGGCCCATCAGTATTAACAGTCTGAACCGGTGGGGCCACAAGACCCGAATCATCCGGGCCGTCCACATTGACGAGGCAGAGGTCATGAATGCGGTACTGTGGCATATTTTATATCCAAGGCAAATCGAAAAGCGCATCGCCTCAGTAGTTCTCCGCATGGCGGAGCCCCCTGCCGACATGTCCGGCCGGAGCGCGCGGGAGAGGAAAAACGTCGCAGTTTTATGTAATCCAGCAGGAACTTCAGACTTCCTGATCTCCCCCGGAAAACAGGGGTAAATTGTGAAAAATGAGTTGGCCCATTTTTTAGACTGACAAGGAAGGTGGCAGGGTGGATTCTGGGGAACGGGACTACACGAAACCTAAGGAGGATCCACCATGCCGCAACGGTGATTGCATGGATTTCCGGACGGTGCAAGCCGAATCGGATCCGTCGTCAGTGTCTTGAAGAAAGAGGGAGTCGTCACCTATTTTGTCGGGCCCGACAATTATTTTTCTCATGCCGAGGATGACAAAGCCAGCCTGCGTTTTGTGATTGCGACAGCCTTGTAAGGATTTGATCATGGGCGGGTTGCTCGCGGGGCTCCCCGCCTTGTGCGCGAATGGATTGTTCAGCGGCTTGGGTAAACATCTTAAGCTACCGCAAGGCGCTTCTCGATCTGACACGCAAACAGCTCTCCAAGATTGCCGCCGCTAAGAAAAAAGTTCATCGGAAAAAATCGGATCGCGAATGGACGTTTGTCAGCGTGATTGAACGACTGAAGACGATTCGTCCAGATAAACGGGTGTTCGCTGACGCATCGTTCTTCCAGACCACAGTCCCCGCTGAGGACCAGCAGAGAATCTTAAACTTGTTGAATATCAAACTGTAGCCATATTCATGAAATGAATTTCCGCTTTAAGTGCTTGCAGCGGAAGAGGAAATAAATAAGGAGAAAAAGAAAGCGCGGAAAGATCGCGTGGCTTACGCGCGAATCGGGGGCGCCGGATCATCCCTTGTTTTCCTGTCGGGAATGTGTAGACTGGCTGCGTCGTATGGATTTGGTTTTGGGAGGTTGGCGAGGGGGTATCGGGGCCGAAGATGCACAAGTCGGATAGGGGGTGACAGAACCTTGTCCTTGGGAGAGGGAATTAGATTCGCCGTCATGCGGCTTAAAGCGTCGATAGCGGGTCTGACTATATTATGATTGCGCCCATTCACCCCACCGACACGCTCCTGGACCACGTACGCCACTGTTTTGCGCCTGGCGGGCGGCTGGCTCAAGCTTTTAAGGGGGAAGGGCAGCATTACGAGTCACGGCCCCAGCAAACGACCATGGCAGAGCATGTGGCTGGGGCCGTACTGGACGGCCGGCACCTGGCCGTCGAAGCCGGCACCGGGGTGGGCAAATCCTTCGCCTACCTCGCGCCCCTGATTCATTACGCGCTGGCCACGAAAAAGCCGGTGGCCATTTCCACGCACACCATCAATCTGCAGGAGCAGCTCATTCTTAAGGATATTCCCTTCCTGCGCCGGCACCTGGGCGTGGAGTTCGAGGCGGCCTTGTGCAAGGGGCGCTCCAATTATGTCTGCCTGCGCCGCCTCAGCCGCGCGCGCCAGATGGGCGGGGACTTGTTCCAAAAAGGCCAGGAGCGGGAGCTGGACCATGTCCGGGAATGGAGCGAGCAGTCGGCCGACGGCAGTTTGTCCGATTTTTCCGAGGAAGCCGGATTTGCGCAGCCGCGCACCGAGGTCTGGCGCGAGGTTTGCTCGGAATATGACAATTGCCTGGCGCGCAAATGCCCCTTTTACAACCGCTGTTTCCTGATGAAGGCCCGGGGCAAGGCCTGGACGGCCAACCTGTTGGTGCTCAATCATCACCTGTTCTTTTCCGACCTGGCCCTTAAGGCGGATTTATTGGGGCAGTCGGGCGACGAGGCGGAGTCCGGCATCCTGCCGGAGATCGATACCGTGGTCCTGGACGAGGCGCACCGCATCGAAGACGTGGCCAGCGAGCACCTGGGCCTGCGCATCACCCAGGGCGGGCTCGAATACTGGCTGCGCCGTCTGTACACGCCTAATACCGGCAAGGGCTTGCTGTCCGTGATCAAGGATGGCGAAGCCGCGCACCGCGTCTCGAGCGTCTGGGACGCAGCCGATCATTTTTTCAAGGAAGTCCATCGCTGGGCAGGCTTTACCGGCCGCGAGACCCGCCGGGTCGTCAGCAAGCCCATGGACGTGTCGGGAGTCCTGCTGGAGAAAATCGCTGGCGTGGTGTCGCGGGTCAACCGGCTGGCGGAAAGCGTGGAGGATGCGGACCTGAAAACGGAGCTCAAGGCTGCGGTCCGGCGCGGCGGAGAGATCCGGGCTGCGCTGGACGCATTCCTGAAGCAGTCGCTCCAGAACCACGTGTACTGGGTGGAGTGGGAGGGGGGGCGGCGCAAGCAGATGCGGCTGCAGTCTGCGCCGATCGAGGTGGGGCCTCTGCTGGATACGCTGCTGTTTCAGACGCACGCGTCCGTGGTGATGACCTCTGCCACCTTGTCGGTGGACGGGTCGCTGGAGTATTTCAAGCAGCGCGTGGGCGCCGGCGAGGCAGAGGAAAAGGTGGTGGGGTCGCCTTTCAATTACAGCCGCCAAATGCGGGTGTACATCGCGGGCGACATGCCCATGCCCAGCGAGGCGGAAACCTTTGTGGAGGCCGTGGCTGAGGGCGTCCGTTTTTTTGTCAAAAAGACGGCGGGCCGCGCCTTTGTGCTGTTCACGAGCCAGGACCTGATGCGGTCGGTAGCGGACCGGCTGGCCGGATTTTTTACGGACCAGGGCATGACCCTGCTGATGCAGGGGGAAGGCCTGCCGCGGCACCGGATGCTGGAGCGGTTCAAGACGTCTGAGGCCGGGGTCTTGTTCGGGCTCGACAGCTTCTGGATGGGCGTGGATGTGCGGGGCGATGCCTTGAGCAACGTGATCATCGTGCGCTTGCCCTTTACCGTGCCGGATGAGCCCGTGACCCGCGCGCGGATGAATGCCATTACCGCGCGGGGCGGGGATGCTTTCCGCGACTATTCTCTGCCGGAAGCGGTGTTGAAGTTCCGGCAAGGCGTGGGCCGCCTGATTCGGACCGCGACCGACGAGGGGATCGTGGCCATCCTGGATTCCCGCATCATCCGCAAATCCTATGGCCGGATCTTTTTGCGAGCCTTGCCGGAATGCCCCGTGGAAATCGTGGAATTGGGGTTGAACTCGGGCGAGAACGAGGTTCCGCCGTTTTAGTCTCTCTGGAGGCTGTCATGATCAAACTATTTTGTCGCCACGTTGTTTGTATGGTCAGTGTCATAGTGCTGCATGCCTGTTGCATGGTGTGTTTGTCGGAAACGGTGGGGGCATTCACAGATAGGGAAGTCGCCGTCGTTTGCCAAGACACGGGAGAGTTTTTTTGTGACCCTCGTTGAATCAGGTCGAGATCACCATCGATCAAATCACGCGCTGGCGTATGCAAAAGAAAGCGGATTGGGTTCTTGTTTCGGACGATAACGAAGAAATGAAGGTCGGGATTGGCGGGATTATCGGGGTTGAACCCACAGGAATGATTTAACTGAAGGATGGCGTCTCTAGTGGCCAGCCTTCCCCGTCGGGGCGTGGCCGGATGGATGGCGGTAAAACCCGGAAAACGTGTGGTTAATTTTGCCAGAGCAGGAGTCCGATAACGTGGGCAAAATGCGTGTCATAGCTCAGCAGGTGCGATCCGCTTTCTGTCGCATGGGCCGCAATCCAAACATCATTGATGGGGATGGGCGTGCCGGATTTTTTGAGTCTGTGCTTGATCGTGCCGAAAATGTCCGAGGTTTCCTGCGTAGCCGTCAGAACGCGGACGGTCGGGCGGCGTAGAAAATCGTTCAGTTGCGTGCGGTTCGCGGACTCCCTCATGCCCCCTTTAAATCCTGCATACAGCTCTCCCAGAACGAAGATGGACATGAAGACGGTATCGGCACGACCCAGCGCTTCAAGCACAGCCTTATCTCCCCGGAGCAGGCGGGCGTAAGCGTTGGTGTCCAGCAGCAGCTTTTTCACTTCCAGTCCTCCGCGTCAACTGTTTCCGTATCAGCCACGCGCGCATGAAATGCCCGATGTTCATCCGCCGTCCAGGTTCCGCAGAAGGCCACGAAGTCGTCCTGATGCGGAGGTACGGATGGAACCTTGATGCCCAATCCTTCCGCTAACAGGCGTTTGACAAGTTCATTCATGCTGATGGATAGTTCCTGGGCACGGCACTTGATCTTTGCCGCCAACTGGTCATCTAAAGCGTGTATCGTTAATGACTTCATAACTGCCTATTCATGGATCAATAATATGGTTCATGGTACGGTTCAGAATATAAACAATTCGACCTACATCGTCAAGCCTAGTATCGGAGGGTGGAGGGTGTCAACCTCACAGGAGTCAAGATCAATTTGACCGGACAAAAACCGTCCCGCAGCAGGCAGAGGGACAGAGGGGGGACGTTCGTCGTGTCGGTGTGGGCTTAGGGTGTGTGTCGCTGGCCGATGGGAATCGACGGATTCCGGAAATCGTTGTCCGCGATCTCGCACGGGGTTGAC
>Ga0247840_10007878_pt1 | contig 14585 bp, 9 predicted proteins | sample LaCruzMarch2015__FD_192404 | JGI IMG/M metagenome (GOLD analysis project Ga0247840, IMG submission 192404) | Freshwater microbial communities from meromictic Lake La Cruz, Castile-La Mancha, Spain - LaCruzMarch2015_17m | ecosystem: Environmental > Aquatic > Freshwater > Lake | place: Spain...
ATGCTTTCTTCGGAAATCCATAAGTCAAAATTCTTGCGCTCTTCTTCCCACCATTTGCGTGTGACTTCAATGTAGGTCTTGATGCTCTCTCGTTCGTCAAATAGGTAGCTTGGGATCGTGCTATCAAGGTAAAGTGATCTATTCATCTTGCTTAAGCCATCTTGTACCGAAGGTAGGGTGTGACTCTTGGTTTGTGGCCTCCGCCGTAGGAACGCCGATTACCCGAAGCCCCCGGCGCAATCCCGGACGTGCAGCTTTCCCGCATCCGGTTCGTCGGTTGTACTCACATTCGCGTGGACCTTCACAGTTACCCGTTACAAGGCCCAGTTGTTATTGCCCTCCAGTGAGGTTGGCTCGTGTGCTCGGAAAGCGGATAAAGGGCCCGGATAAGGGGCCAAGCTCAATTAACTCTCGGGAGGATGAGAATTAATTTGAATTAATTGAGCCTGACCCGAATGGCGCTAAGTTAAGGCGCTCACCCCGGAAAAACAACAGGCTGCGAGGATCGCGGAGGCCGCGAAAAGTCTCGAAACCATTGTCCCAAGCCCGGAAAGCCGGGCGCGATGATCAGACTCAATAGTCTCTTGGCCGTTGGAACAATCGTAAGTAATTGATATTTTGAGGAACTGGCTTAACTTAGTGCCATTCGAGCCCGGCCCCTTTTTCCTTCCTTTTCCTCGTCGGGCACGAAAATCTCAGTCTTGAAACTGGCGATTAGCGTCCATCCGTTTGTGCAGGACACGAACAATCAAAATGCGGTCACCCACGGTACGGTAGAAGACAACGTGGCTCCCTGGGCAGCGGCCTGTGACAGTTCATACATCGAGTCCGTGCCGCGCCTTCACGCTATTCCAGATCTCGACGAGTGTCCGTTCGCAGGGGCCACTGGCCTCGCCCGCGACCAGCGCCGCGACCAGAGTCTCGCGGCGGTCCTGATACTCCTGGTCGCGACGAATCAGGTCCAAGACATAATCGCCGACATTGCGGTACTGGCCGCTCTTGATTTGCGCCTCGACCCACCGCTGTACGGGGTCGGGCAAGGACAGGTTCATGGTTGCCATCGGCGATACCTCCTGCTGCAAAGATGACACACCGTGCCGATAATTCCAACCGTCGCCGGCGGGGAACTGCACGGTGGGCAACGAAGCGTTCCTCGCCAAGTGGCGGGGGCAGGTCGCGTTGCCGGCCGGCAAGCGGCAACGACCCTACCTCACCACCGTCAACCGCGCCGCCCTGGGCCGCTCGTTCTCCGTCGCCGCGGCGGGGGTCATCGCCGGCAAAGTCCCACGCTGATAGGAGACCGTCACCGCCTCATTGCCGAGCAATCGACGCAGTTGCTTCAACAAAGCATCGCGCGGCTGCACCCGCCACGCCTCGCCGCACAGCAGCCGACCGCAGACACCGGGGCGGCGGTAGTCGATGACCACGCGCAGGTCGCCGCCGCGAAAGGGCTCCAGAACGGCCTGGACCTGAGCAACCAGGGCCAGGCCGCGGGCATGCGCCGCCGGGTCGGCGAGGTCGAGCGTCAGCGCCAGATGGTCAGCCTGGGATTCGCGTGCCTGTTCGAAGGTGCGCAGATCATCGGCGCGCAGGGTCCAGGCACCGCGGAAGTCGTCGAAGTTCAGTGAACCGGTGACGGTGATCAGTTGGTCCGGAACCAGCAGGTTACGCGCCTGCTCGTAAAGCTCCGAAAAGACCGTGACCTCCATGCGCCCGGTGCGATCGTCGAGCAATACCGAGCCCATGCGTCCGCGCGGGGTCTTGCTGTGACGCACGCTGACCACCAGCCCGGCGATGCTGCGGCGGTCACGCTCGCGGCGCTTGCTGTCCCAGCGCTCGGTCTCGCTGGGGTCGCGCTCGGTCTCCAACAGGCGGGCGATGCGGTTGGTGGTGCCGACCATGGCGTCGATCTCGGCGGCATAGCGGTCGATGGGATGCCCGGTCAGATAGAGCCCCAGGGTCTCGCGCTCACCCGCCAGACGCTGCTCCTCGTCCCAATCCTCGCGGGTATCGGCCGCGATCTGCGGGTCCGGGGCGCGGGCCGGCGCCGCCGCGCCGCCCGGCGCCCCAAAGAGGTCACCGAACAGGTCGCCCTGCCCGGCCGCCTGGGTCTCGCGATGCTGCTCGGCGAACTTCAGCGCCAAGGGCAATTGCGCCATCAGGGTGGCCCGGTTGGGGGCTAGCCCGTCAAGCGCGCCGGCGCCATCCTGCCGGGCAACCACGACGGTTTGATGTTCGGGATCTACGGCTACAAGGTCTTTGCGGTCGAGCTCGATCCGGCCGTCAGGCATTGGCATCAGACCTGTCGGCGGGGCGCGGCACCAGAGGATACCAGTCACAAGACCCCCAACGAAGCCCTAGACCAAGCGCGACTTCATCACCGGCTACATCGCCGCGCAGGCCAGCGGTCGCCGCCCCAAACCGAGGCTCATCGCACCGCCGCCGACCGGCGAACATCAGGTCAGTTGGCGCAGTCCCGATCCGCACGCCTACCTGTCCGCCATCGAGGCCAAGGTCCTGGAGGGACCGCTATGCGGATTCGTACCTGGCGCAGCGGCTCCGGCTGCCGCCCGCGCCGGGGGCAACGCGCGGCATCATCATCATCGGCCTGGATACCAACCAGGCCGGGGGCTTGGTCGGCACCTGGGATGTCATCCGCGGGCGCAGCCCTGGCAGCATGGCCCGGGTCCGCTCCGACCAGATTGCCGCCATCGATCCCTGGGTGGAGGAGGCCATCCGCCAGGGCGACCTCATGGTCTTTGCCGGCCATCACAACTGGGCCTCACTGGACCTGTCGGCGCGCATCCAGCTGCGCGCCGAGATGGCCAAGCTCCATCAAGCGCTGGTCTATCTGTCCGCCCATACCCATGGCGGATTCTGGACGGTGCACCGATCACTGGCCCGCCAGCCGTTGCTGGAACTCAACGTCAATTCACTCTCGGACTGGCCGATCGCCTACCGCCGCCTCAGCTTCGCCTATGACGCGGGTGCCCGGCGCCTTCTGGTACGTGCCGATCTGATGCCGCACGGCGACCAGCCGGTCAGGCGCTTTGCCGACCTGATGGCCGCCTGGGAGGCCGAGACCACCGGGCTGCCGGCCGATCTGATCAAGGAGTTCGACGTAGCCGTGGTCAAGAAACAGCGCGAGTCGCGCGGCAGCCTGATGGAGTGGCTGCTGGCGGCGATCCCCTGCGAGACCTGCGAGCAGACCCCGTACGAACACGCCCAAGCCTACCAGGACGGCCTGCTGCACCTGCTGCAAGGATCGTCGGTGGTCAAACTAAGCGGCGTCCAGATGCCCGTGTTGGCAACGCCCGTGTCTTGCGGCGGGGCGAAATTGGAGTCCTGCGCCAAGGGCCTCTTGGCCGAGCAGCCGCATGACTATAAGAGCAACGTCGATCTCTTCCGCCGCAAGGCCGCACTGGTGGCTGCGGCCAATGACTATCTGGATCGGCTCGACCTCCCCAAGGCCAAAGCCTATATGACCTGCCGCGCCGTCCAGGCCGCCAAGATCGACTTTGACGCGACCACGGAGGCGCGTACCGAAAACCGCAGCTAGGCCAAGCGACGCGCGGAAGACTTCTTCCCAATCGAGGCGAGTGTGGGGATGGACTGAGGGTCGAGCGGCGTGGCACTATCTTGTCCGACACTGGCCACCGCGACTTGCGATGCGTGAGGCCCGTTGACCATCAGGGCCGACGGGGCACTCGCCCTCACAGGCCGGACGGGGCATGCGCACCGTCCGGGCCATTTTAGATGACGGGGTAGCTCCTGTCCTTGGTGTCTGCCTGACCCCAAAAATTCGGGACGGGCTTTCAAACCCAGTCCCGCTTGATTCAAGGCCAGAAGCTCAATCGGGTTGCCGGCGATGCGAATTGGGATAAGCGGGGATTGAGGAAGCGAGAAGTCCTGGTCGGTCCCCGAATACTTTCTCTACGTACGGGCTAACTTTCCGGATTTTTCCCGAGAGCCGACCACAGCCACAGCCACAGTCGTAGTTGCTCTGACGGAACACGGAATATTACATGTTAACCGATACATTAATCCGGTGGTTCTCTAGACCGACACCAGCCCGCGGAGCCGGTAATTTTTGGGATATGCCGGTGGCATTGCATACATATATTGGCATGGTGCGCGACGAAAATCAGGACCGCGTAGCTGCAATGCGCGTAAACGCGACATCCAGCACTGGAAAGCCATTTTTGGTTATTGCCATTGCAGATGGAATGGGGGGATTGCGCGACGGAGGCCAATGCGCCACGCTAGCTTTGTCGGCGTTTTTCAATACTGTCATTCAGCTAAGACATAGCGCGCCTAAAGACAGAATGTTAATGGCTGCAAATGCGGCCAATCTTTCGGTCCATGAATTTTCCGGAGGAAGGGGGGGCTCGACGCTCTCAGCGATACTTGTGAGCATCGACGATGACCCTATAGGCATCAACATCGGGGATAGCCGAATATATGCGACCGTTCCGGAAAACCAAGAAACAACCGTCATTAGACTCACCGTTGATGATTCGCTTAAAGAAGCGGTCGGAGGCGACGGGACCGAACTTTTGCAATTTGTCGGCATGGGCGAAGGTCTCATTCCGCACATTTGCCAGATTCCTAACGATGCAACGCGCATACTTATCACATCGGACGGAATACATTTTGTTCGCCATGAATCGCTTTGCGATGTGCTTCTCCATACCCGAGATCGCTCCGAGCTAGCAGACCGCCTCATAACGCTGGCAACTTGGAGTGGCGCCCCCGACAACGCTTCTCTAGCGATTTCCAATCTACCGGAACTCATTCAAGCTCTTGCGACGGATCGGGTAACGGCAGTGGAAATATGGGATGCGTTCAGCGCACTTCATATACTCTGGCGAAATCCAGAAAACGGCAAGCCTGCAACCTCAAGTAATGACAGGCATCAAAGAGATTTATTAGACGAGCACGGTGTGCAGCCAAAGATTAAGCCTCCAAGAAAAAAACCTACCGGGAGGAAAAAAGGGGCAAGCAATACTGAGGGGGAGAAGGAAGCATCTGAGCCGAAACAGAGTCCGCAGCTTACTCTCGAAGTAAACCCCGAGCCGATCTCCCCCGAGGAGAACAAGAATGAATTTGCCAGCTAGATATTCGCTCACCGAATCTTCCCCCAGTGGCGGCGGGATGGGCGATATTCATGAGTGCATTGACAACCATCTTGGGCGGCGCGTAGTCCTAAAGATGTTGAAACAAGATAATGAAATACGGCGTCTTATCGACGAACAACGAGCGCTAATTAAACTTCGGTCCAAACACGTCGTGCAACTCTACGATGTCATTACCGTTCAGGACCACGCGACGCCCAAAAACGCCTTGGTTTTGGAGCACATTAGCGGTGAAGACCTCGCCGTCGGTTCCGTTGAACCAGGCAAACCTCACGTCGAGACGTTGTGGCAAATCGCGTGCGGCCTCGTGGACATCCATTGCGAAGGAATTATCCATCGAGATCTAAAGCCTCATAATATTAGAGTTAATGCAGACGGCGTGGTAAAGATCTTGGATTTTGGACTTGCCCGCAACACTGGACCTGATGCGAGTACATTGAATATTATTGGGACGCCAGGGTTTATGGCTCCTGAGTTGTGGAGCATAACGGGCGCGAGTTTCGATCAATCAATAGATGTGTACGCTTTCGGTATGACGGCGTTAGCGTTGATCGATTTTCCAGTTCCTGCCGAGCTCTTGGAGCGCCCGCCGCGTCCTCTAAGAACGGACGCCCTTTCGGAACTGGCGCCGGACCTGCCAAACGACATTATTAGCCTAATTGAAGCAAGCCTCAGCACCGACCCACGAAAAAGACCGCATATGAAAGAAATAGAGGTCGCTCTTCGAAGGCGGCTGCTATATAACAGACATCGCGCCCTTTTGATCTTAGGAGGCAAGGCACACGAAATAAACGCGAGCACGTTAAACGTTACAGTCAGAAGCGGTACCTTAGGGGCGATCGGGATCAGGTACGACGGATTTTGCTTTCGGGTATCTGGCGTTACCGGTGCCGTATCTGTGAATAATTCCGGAATAATCGCCGGAGAACTCCTTCCGGATTGTTGTGTAATCACGTTCGGCGACAAAATGAGTGGTCGCAGCTTTGTTACTTTTGATGTATCAAACCCGGAGGTGGTGGCATGATTCCGTCGGGCACGGTAGTCGGAGAACGTTATTGCGTGTTGGCGCATATCGGACGGGGAGGAATGCAGGACGTTTATCGCGCCAAAGATAATTTACTCAATATCGACGTAGCTCTGAAGACGCCTCAGCCGGGGCAACCCAACAAGAGATTTAAAAAAAGCGCCATCATAGCAGCAATGGTGAATCACCATAACGTTGCAAAAACGCTCGATTATTTCGAGGATGGCGGCTCGGAGTATCTTATAGAGGAGTTTGTTGACGGCGAGACATTGGAAAAAAAAGTTGAACGATTCGGTTACCTTGACCCACATCTGGGGGCGCGTGTCTTGCACCACCTTGCCAAAGGAGTTGCGGCTTCGCATCGAGAAGGAGTTGTACATAGAGACCTAAAGCCAAGCAACGTAATGGTAACTAAAGGGCTAAACCTACACCATTTGAAAATTACTGACTTCGGAATCGCAACTCTAACTCAGGAAGTATTCGCAGACGCAGCCAAAGCGGGCGATATTACACTCTCGAACTCTGGAACAATCAGGGGCGCATTGCCGTTTATGGCGCCAGAAATGATGTTTCGTAAGGCAGGTGAAAACCCTGGAACGACGGTCGACGTTTGGGCGCTTGGAGCAATGATGTTTCGCCTGCTTGCGGGAGACTATCCTTTCGGTGTCTATCTCGAAGCCGCGGTCAATGTGAAGAATCAGAACAGGAAGCCTTGGCCCGCGTTCATGACTTCAAACGCACAGTTCGCTCCGTTGGCAATGGAATTGCAAGAGATCGTAGACAGTTGTTTGCAATACGATCTGAATTCTCGACCTTCCGCAGATGAAATCGCGAGAAGATGCCAAGACCTTTGCTACCTTTCGGTTGACCGAAAAGAGGGCGAGGTAAGCAATTTGATCCAAAACGGATATAGCGGTTTCGTTGCTTCTGGGGATGGTACTTTTTTCTTCAGCATGGAAAGCGTGTACGGCACTGCCATGCCAAACACCGACAAGAACCGACGCGTCTGCTTTTCGAGTTTTCCAGGAAGCCCCAGGCATCGTGCACATCCGGTGCTTGTTCTCAAGACCTAAAGACAGGTCAATTTTTCGCAGCTAACGTTTCTGATTTTTCGCTAGACCACCAAGTCCATGACAGTGGCGATCAGCGGATTTCTTTTCGGGTTGTCGGAATCAGCGCAAACGATACGGCCAGGGAAAGGGGTCAGTACGGAATGGCACTGACTTAAACCGAGACATCTATAAATCCGCGGGTTACAGACAGTGCGACAAGCAGTCACTTGAGTTCAGGCAGCCTTTTCGGCGGTGTTTCCTGGCATCGGCCCAGTCCGCAACCGTTTTTCGCTGACTTCGCGCCATCGCAACCGCTTGTTTATATGAGGCTAACGCCTTAAGTCAGTGCCATTCCGTACTGACCCGAATGGCACTGACTTATGCCGCAAGCACAGCAAAAACAATCGGTTGCGATGCGGCGAAGCGAGCGAAAAACTGTTGCGGACTAGGCCGGAGCCAGGAAACACCCCAGAAAATACCGCTTCCACTCAAGCGACTGCTTGACGATCCGCCTGCAAGTCGCTGATTTTTGAAAGCTGCAGCTTAAGTCAGTGCCATTCGAGCCCGGCCCATTTCTCCTTCCTTTTCCTCGTCGAACACGAAAATCTCAGTCTTGAAACTGGCGATTGGCGTCCATCCGTTTGTGCAGGACACGAACAATCGAAATGCGGTCACCCACGGTACGGTAGAAGACAACGTGGCTCTGGTGGCCGAAGCGCCGATACCCCGGGCGAATCTCATCCGTAGCGCTACCCATCCCCGGGTTCTCGCCCAAGAGACCGAGGCAGCGGCTCAGCGACTCGAAATAGCGTTCGGTCTGAATGGGGCCAAAATCGATGATCGAGCGGTCGAGGATCGCCTCGATGTCCTGGGCAGCGGCCTGTGACAGTTCATACATCGAGTCCGTGCCGCGCCTTCACGGTATTCCAGATCTCGACGAGCGTCCGTTCGCAGGGGCCACTGGCCTCGCCCGCGACCAGCGCCGCGACCAGCGTCTCGCGGCGGTCCTGATACTCCTGGTCGCGACGAATCAGGTCCAAGACATAATCGCCGACATTGCGGTACTGGCCGCTCTTGATTTGCGCCTCGACCCACCGCTGTACGGGGTCGGGCAAGGACAGGTTCATGGTTGCCATCGGCGATACCTCCTGCTGCAAAGATGACACACCGTGCCGATTTTTCCAACCGGCGCCGGCGGGCAACCGCACGGTGGGCAACGAGGCGTTCCTCGCCAAGTGGCGGGGGCAGGTCGCGTTGCCGGCCGGGAAGTGGCAACAGCCCTACCTCACCACCGTCAACCGCGCCGCCCTGGGCCGCTCGGTCTCCGTCGCCGCGGCGGGTGTCATCGCCGGCAAGGTCCCGCGCTGGTAGGAGACCATCACCGCTTCATTGCCGAGCAATCGCCGCAGTTGTTTCAGCAGGGCATCGCGCGGCTGCACCCGCCACGCCTCCCCGCATAGCAGCCGGCCGCAGACGCCGGGGCGGCGGTAGTCGATGACCACCCGCAGGTCGCCGCCGCGGAAGGGCTCCAGAATAGCCTGGACCTGGGCGACCAGGGCCAGGCCGCGGGCATGCGCCGCCGGGTCGGCGAGGTCGAGCGTCAGCGCCAGATGGTCGGCCTGGGATTCGCGTGCCTGCTCGAAGGTGCGCAGGTCATCCGCGCGCAGGGTCCAGGCACCGCGGAAGTCGTCGAAGTTCAGTGAACCGGTGACGGTAATCAACTGGTCCGGAACCAGCAGGTTGCGCGCCTGCTCATAAAGCTCGGAGAAAACGGTGACTTCCATGCGCCCGGTGCGGTCGTCGAGGAGCACCGAGCCCATGCGTCCGCGCGGGGTCTTGCTGTGGCGCACGCTGACCACCAGCCCGGCGATGCTGCGGCGGTCACGCTCGCGGCGCTTGCTGTCCCAGCGCTCGGTCTCGCTGGGGTCGCGCTCGGTCTCCAACAGGCGGGCGATGCGGTTGGTGGTGCCGACCATGGCGTCGATCTCGGCGGCATAGCGGTCGATGGGGTGGCCGGTCAGGTAGAGCCCCAGGGTCTCGCGCTCGCCGGCCAGGCGCTGCTCCTCGTCCCAATCCTCGCGGGTATCGGCCGCGATCTGCGGGTCGGGGGCGCGGGCCGGTGCCGCCGCGCCGCCCGGCATCCCGAAGAGGTCGCCGAACAGGTCGCCCTGCCCCGCCGCCTGAGTCTCGCGATGCTGTTCGGCGAACTTCAGCGCCAAGGGCAATTGCGCCATCAGGGTGGCCCGGTTGGGGGCTAGCCCGTCAAGCGCGCCGGCGCGGATCATGCTCTCCAGCACGCGGCGGTTGGCTTTGTGCAGGTCGATGCGCCGGCAGAATTCCCAGAGGTCTTTGAAGTGCCCGCCGGTGCGACGCGCCTCCAGCATGGCCTCAATGGCGGACTCACCGACTCCCTTGATGGCTCCCAGGCCATAGATCACGGTGCCGCCGTCGGCGATGGTGAAGCGGTATTCGGAGGCGTTGACCGCCGGGGATTCGACCTTGAGGCCCATGGACCGGCACTCCTCGATCAGGGTCACCACCTTGTCGGTGTTGTCCATGTCCGCCGAGAGTACGGCGGCCATGAAGGCGGCCGGATAATGGGCCTTGAGCCACAGGGTCTGATAGGAGACCAGGGCATAGGCGGCGCTGTGTGACTTGTTGAAGCCGTACCCGGCGAATTTTTCCATCAAGTCGAAGATGTGCGCCGCCACCGCGCCATCCACACCGCGCTTTTCCGCGCCTTCCTGGAAGAAGGCGCGCTGCTTGGCCATTTCCTCGGCCTTTTTCTTGCCCATGGCGCGGCGCAGGAGATCGGCCCCGCCGAGCGAGTAGCCGGCCAGGACCTGGGCGATCTGCATCACCTGCTCCTGGTAGAGGATGACGCCGTAGGTGGGCTGAAGGATGGGCGCCAGATCCGGATGGGGATAGGCGACCTCGGCGCGGCCGTGCTTGCGGTTGATGAAGTCGTCGACCATGCCCGACTGCAGCGGTCCGGGCCGGAACAGCGCGACCAGCGCGGTGATTTCCTCGAAACAGTCCGGCTGGAGTTTCTTGATCAACTCCTTCATGCCGCGCGATTCGAGCTGGAAGACGGCGGTGGTCTCGCAGCGCTTGAGCAAGGCAAAGGCGGTTTGATCGGCCGGGTCGATGCGGTCGATATCCAGCGGTTCGGTACCGGCCGGCCGGCGCGCGTTGATGGTCTTGAGCGCCCAGTCGATGATGGTGAGGGTGCGCAGCCCCAGGAAGTCGAACTTGACCAGACCGGCCGCCTCCACGTCGTCCTTGTCGAACTGGGTGACCAGATTCTCACCGCCGGGCTCGCAGTAGAGCGCGGAGAAGTCAGTCAGCTTGGTCGGCGCGATGACCACGCCGCCGGCGTGCTTGCCGGCGTTGCGGGTGAGCCCCTCCAGCTTGCGCCCCATGTCGATCAAGGCGCGCACTTCCTCGTCGTCCTCATAGGCGGCCTTGAGGTCATCGCTGTCGGTCAGCGCCTTGTCCAGGGTCATGCCCAGCTCGAAGGGCACCATCTTGGCCACCCGGTCGACGAAGCCGTAGGGGTGTCCCATGACTCGGCCGACATCGCGCACCACCGCCTTGGCGGCCATGGTGCCGAAGGTGATGATCTGCGAGACCGCCTCACGGCCGTAACGCTCGGCCACATAATCGATCACCCGATCGCGGCCTTCCATACAGAAGTCCACGTCGAAGTCGGGCATGGACACCCGCTCGGGGTTCAGAAAACGCTCGAACAGCAGATCGTGATAGATCGGGTCCAGATCGGTGATGCCCAGCGCATAGGCGACCAGCGAGCCGGCACCGGAGCCGCGGCCGGGGCCGACCGGAATGCCGTTGGCCCGCGCCCAGGCGATAAAGTCGGCGACGATCAGAAAGTAACCGGGGAAACCCATCTGGCAGATGACGCCCAGCTCCAGGTCGAGCCGCGCCGCGTAGGCGCGGCGGCGCTCGTCCGGATCGGGCGCGCCCGTCAGGATGCCGCGCGCGAAGCGGCGCTCCAGCCCCTGGCGGGCCTCGGCGTGGAAGTGTTCATCGACGGTCATGCCCGCCGGCACCGGGAAGTCCGGCAGGTAATTCTTGCCGAGTTCCAGTTCCAGATTGCAGCGCTTGGCAATCTCCACCGAGTTCTCCAGCGCCTCGGGGCAGTCGGCGAACAGCTCCACCATTTCCTCGGGCGTGCGCAGGTATTGCTCCTCGCTGTAGATGCGCGGCCGGCGCGGATCGTCCAGGGTGCGGCCCTCGTGGATGCAGACCCGCACCTCATGCGCCTCGAAATCCTCGCGGGCGAGAAAACGCACGTCATTGGTCGCCACCACCGGCACACCCTTAGCCAGCGCCAGGTCGACCGACAATTCGATCAACTCGGCCTCCTGCTCGCGGCCGGTGCGGATCAGCTCCAGGTAATAACGGTCGCCGAAGATCGCGCGCCAGTCATCCAGCAGGAACTCGGCGACCCCGCGGTTGCCGGCCAGCAGGGCCTGAGCCACATCACCGCCGGGACCACCGGACAGCGCGATCAACCCCTGCGGCGCCGCCGCGATCCAGCCCCGCTCCACCTGCGGCACCCCCAGATGCTGCCCCTCCACATAGGCGCGCGAGATCAACCGCGTCAGGTTGCCGTAACCCTGTTTGTCCTGAACCAGCAGCACCAGCCGGTGCGGCTTGTTGGCATCCGTTGGATTCTTCACCCACAGATCCGCCCCGGCGATCAGCTTGACCCCAGCCGCCATGGCCGCCTTGTAGGAGCGCACCAGGGCGAACAGGTTGCACTGATCGGTCACCGCGACCGCCGGCATCCCCCCCGCGCGCAGCGCCTTGACCAGCGGCTTGACGCCCACCAGGCCATCGACCAGTGAATATTCCGTGTGCAGGTGCAGGTGAACGAAGCGGGGTTCCATGGCGAGCTCGACTGCTTGAAAATGACGCGGGTCGGACGGGGTTCGGGCGTGCGAGTCTACCAACCTCCCGGCACCGGCGCGGACTCTTCTCGTGGCCGATTTCTAGTGCGTTGTTTTCATGTGGAAGCGGGGACAAACGGGGCCATCGGGGCAGCACCATCGACCCCCAGGCGCAGGTGGTCATCAGCACCATTCAGTGGCTGTATTCCGTACTGTCGGGCGAGCCGATCGACGCGTCCGCTGAAGACCTCTCGCTCAACGAGGTGCAGCAGACCGCGACGCAGGCCAAGCAGGTCCGCTACTGTCCGGCCGTCCCGATCGAGACCTTCGATTTTATCATCGACATGATCGCCACCGGCACCGATGTGAAGCCGCTGGAGGTGCTGCTCTTCATGCGCGACGTGCGCTCCCGCGGCTACTACGAACAGATGAAGGGCCGCGGCGTGCGCAGCCTGAGCCACGATGGTCTCAGGCGGGTGAGCAACAGCGCCGACAGCGCCAAGACCCGCTTCGTGCTGATCGACGCCGTGGGCGTGGAACGTTCGCTCAAGACCGACAGCCTCCCGCTGGAACGCAAGCCCGATGTTCCGCTCAAGGATCTGCTGCAAGGCGTCGCCATCGGCCACCGGGATGACGAACAACTGATCGACCACATCAACCTCGAATGGATCTTCCGGCACAATGCCCAGCGGACGACCGCCTTCACCCCGGAGCAGACTGACTGGCTGCGGCTGATGAAGGAGCATATTGCGACGGGTTGCACGATCGGGCGCGAGGACTTCGATTATGCGGAATTTGCGGACAAGGGCGGATTGCAGAAGGTGACTTCAATTCAATCCGGCTCCCACGCTCCAGCATGGAAGCAAGTCCCGACGCTCCGGCGTCGCGCACTAACCCGGGCCGCTGGAGCGGCCGGATCGCTTTCCCACGCTGGAGAGATTGTGAAAGTATTCGCTCCGAACCCGAAAACATCGCAATGCCGTAGGTTGGGGTGAGGAACGAACCTCAATATTTCAGCGCCTTACGTTTGGCTGCTCGTTGGGCTTCGTTCCTCAGCCCAACCTACAAGGAATACTTGCCCAAACTCTGGAGCGTGGGAACGAGAGAAGGACAGTCATGAAACGATCCAAGCCTGTTGCCCCGGCGTCATCTTCTCCAACCTCGGCGGCAGGCGATGTACGGCGCCGCGATTGTCTCGACACTGCCGAGACCATTGACCCTTAGAAAAACAGTTCTCACACAAAGAGTGCGTAACTGGTACGTCGGCCAGGCAGTGGCCGAGGGTTGGAGCCGCAACCTGCTCAAGTTGCAGATCGCCAGCCAAGCGCACCTACGGCAGGGCAACGCGGTCACCAACTTCGCCGCCCGGCTGCCGGCGCCGCAATCGGATCTGGTGCAGCAAGCGCTGAAGGACCCTGACATCTTCGACTTCCTGACGCTGCAAACCGGCTTCCAGGAGCAGGAGCTGGAAACCGGCTTGGTGCAGCAACTGGAGAGGTTCTTACTGGAGTTGGCCCAGGGCTTCGCCTTTGTCGGTCGGCAATACCACCTCGCGGTGGGCGAGAGTGAAAGCCCGGCCCTTTTCCTTTTGCCAACTCGCCCAGGTCTTGTCCGTACTTTGCGAACGTATCAGTGCATACTGTTGGACGGCGGCGCCTCACGGTTCGCCTATCCAATCCAAGTCAGTCACCACCGACCGAAGCCAGTGCGTCCCAGTCCCAACGGGCTTGCTGGCTCCTGCTGCCAGGCGAAACCTGGGCCGATGCCCTCTGCCAGCCATGGAGCAGTTCGCGTAACGCTTCGTTCTGGTTCAGAACCGCGGCCGTGGCTTCCCAGTCGGCCTCCAGCGATTCCGTCGTTTCCTTAAGGGTGAAAGGATTCTCCCGACGTTCTGCGATGATGGTCAGGATGGTGTTTTCATCCCATGTCCGGTCTTCCAGCATGTCGGTCACCCACTGATCGACGATGAAGTCGGGCACGGTGCCGAAAATGGCAGTGATCTCTTGAATCCGGTCGTTGAGTGTGTCGAACAGCGTCTTTTCGGCGCCTTTGTCGTAGCGCATGTTGTAGAAGGGGATGCGCTTCGCGAGGGTGCCCCGCTGCACCCGGCCTTTGCGCTGCTCCAGGATGGTCGGGTTCCAGGGGAGGTCCAGGTTGATCAGACAACCCAGGCGTTGCAGGTTGAGACCGGTGCTGGCCGCATCGGTGCCGATCAGTAGCTTCAGCCGGCCTTGGGTGACCTTCTCCTTCAGTAATTCGCGGTCCACGCTTTGGACCTTGCCGCCTTCAAACAACTTGCTCGCGCTGCTGTTGGCATAGAGGCCGATGGATTCATCGACGTGTTTCAGCAGGTACTCGGCGAGGGCATAGGCGGAGTCGTAGAACTGGCTGAAGATCAGCACGCCGCGATCGAGCCATTTCTGCCCCTCGAAATCCAGGTTCAACACCCCGAGAATCCGCT
>Ga0247840_10007880_pt1 | contig 14584 bp, 14 predicted proteins | sample LaCruzMarch2015__FD_192404 | JGI IMG/M metagenome (GOLD analysis project Ga0247840, IMG submission 192404) | Freshwater microbial communities from meromictic Lake La Cruz, Castile-La Mancha, Spain - LaCruzMarch2015_17m | ecosystem: Environmental > Aquatic > Freshwater > Lake | place: Spain...
TTAAAACCGGTGGTGCGAAGTGAAAAGTGTAAAGAGCGGCCGCCTAACAATCGTAGTGCAAGCAGGTGCCAGGCCAATAGCGCGGGATCGGGCATTAGCGGGCTTGATATCTTTTGCTCTTGAAAAACAATCAAATTAAATCAAAAGATAGTAATTAAGTGAATATTCTATTGACCGGGGGTGCTGGGTATATTGGTAGCCATACCGCAGTAGTGCTTTCGCAGGCCGGTCATGAAGTGGTGCTTTTGGATAATTTTTGCAATAGCCGTAAGAGTGTTTTAGAGCGATTGCAAAAGATTCTAGGTAAGGCATTGCCTTGCGTTGAGGGTGATGTTCGCGATACTGCTCTGGTAACCAAAGCACTACAAGACTACAAAATTGATGCCGTCATTCACTTTGCGGGATTAAAGGCGGTTGGCGAATCTGTCGAAAAGCCGATTGAGTATTACGCCAATAATGTCCAGGGCACCATCAGTCTCCTTGAGGCTATGAAATCAACGAATATAAAAACTTTGGTGTTTAGTTCTAGCGCCACAGTTTATGGCGATCCTCAGTATCTACCGATTGATGAGGATCATCCCACAAGTGCTACAAATGCTTATGGAAAAAGCAAGCTTCATATCGAGGAGATGCTCAATGATGTGGCTAATTCGGATCCATCTTGGCAAATTATTTGTTTGCGTTACTTTAATCCTGTTGGGGCTCACGAGTCCGGATTAATTGGTGAGGATCCTAATGGGTTACCAAATAATTTAATGCCTTACATCGCTCAAGTGGCAGCAGGTAAGCTACCACATCTAAATGTATATGGAAATGATTATGCAACTCTTGATGGGACTGGGGTAAGAGATTACATTCATGTTGTAGACCTAGCCGAGGGTCATTTGGCTGCATTGGTTTATGTGCAAGGACGAAATGGATGGGGCGTGGCAAATTTAGGGACCGGTCATGGCACTAGCGTTTTAGAAATGGTTCGCGCTTTTGAGGTGGTGATCAAGAAGAAGATAAATTATCAAATTAAGAGCAGAAGGCCGGGCGATATTGCATCTTGTTATGCGGAGGTTAATGGGGCAAGGATTCAGTTGAAATGGGTGGCCAAAAGGAATTTGAGTGAAATGTGTATTAGTGCGTGGCGTTGGCAGCAACATTAAATTTTTTTGATTACTTAATTTCAATATATGAACAGCAAAAAACCTATTTATGTAACGCAGCCTTATCTGCCTCCTCTGGAAGAATTTTATCCATATCTTGAAAAGATTTGGCAAAATAAAATTCTAACAAATGGCGGGCCATTTCATCGGGAATTAGAGAGTGCGCTTTGTGAATATTTGGGTGTAAAGCATATTGCACTATTTGCCAATGCGACAATTGCGTTAATCACTGCATTGCAATCTTTACGCATTACCGGAGAAGTAATAACCACCCCCTTTTCTTTTGTAGCAACCTCTCACTCATTGTTGTGGAATGGAATAAAGCCAGTCTTTGTTGATATTGATCCAAATACTTTAAATATTGATCCGGCAAAAATAGAGGCTGCCATCACCCCTCAAACTACTGCAATCATGCCAGTTCATTGCTATGGGCATCCTTGTGATGTCGATGCAATTCAAAAAATTGCTGATACCTATAATTTGAAGGTAATCTACGATGCTGCGCATGCTTTTGGGGTTGATTGTCATTGCGGCAGTGTATTGAACCACGGTGATTTATCAGTCTTAAGCTTTCACGCAACCAAAGTATTTAATACTTTTGAGGGCGGGGCCATTGTTTGTCCGGATGAAAAAACTAAATTACGAATTGATCAGTTGAAGAATTTTGGTCATGCCGGTGAAATTAGCGTTGTTGCTCCTGGTATTAATGGGAAAATGAGTGAAATTAATGCTGCTTTTGGCTTGGTCCAGTTAAAACACATTGACGATGTATTGGCAAAAAGAAAAACCATTGATGCTCGATATCGTGAAAATTTGAAAGCTGTTACTGGGATACATTGCTTGGGGGGCTCTGATGAGAAAGTAGCCAACTATGCTTACTTCCCTATCCTGGTAAAGCCCGAATTTCCCATCGAAAGAGATCGACTCAATGAGGTGCTAAAAGACCGAGGAATTTTTCCTCGCAGATATTTTTATCCCTTGATCTCAGAGTTTTCTATGTATCGAAGTCTTCCATCTTCTTCGCCAAGTAATTTGCCCTGTGCAACGCAAGCAACAAAACAAGTTTTGTGTCTACCAATTTACCCTGACTTAGAGCTTAAAGTTGTTGATGAAATTTGCACTGTAATTGCTGGCCAATGAGTAGCTTCTGTAGCTATTCTCTAATTACTGGGGCGCATATATGAAAGTTGGGATTATGCAACCTTACTTCTTACCTTATGTAGGGTACTTTCAGCTAATTACAGCCGTAGATTTATTTATTGTTTACGATAATATAAAGTATACAAAAAAGGGGTGGATTAATCGCAACCGAATGTTATTAAATGGCACCGATACAACCTTTAGTCTTCCTTTAAAGAAGGACTCTGATTATTTGAATGTGGTGGATCGGGAGTTGAGCCCAGATTTTGATCGTCATCAACTTCTCAATCAGCTGAGAGGCGCTTATATTAGGGCCCCCTACTTTAATGTGGTCTGGCCAATGCTTGAAAAAATCATAGTACACGAGGATGGTAACTTATTTCACTATATTTATAATTCGATAAATGAGATATGTGGGCATCTAGATATTAAGACAAAGATTTGCCGGTCTTCAGAAGTCTCAATTGACCATGAGCTAAAGAGTCAAGATAAAGTCATTGCGCTATGCAAAGCTGTTGATGCAACTGTTTACATTAATACTTCAGGCGGCACCGATTTGTACTCCAAAGACATATTTGATGGGGCTGGTCTGCAGTTATCTTTTATTAAAGCACTGCCATTTGAGTATGCACAGTTGGGCAATGAATTTGTACCCTGGCTATCTATCATTGATGTTCTGATGTTTAATTCAGTGGTAAATGTAAAGAATAACTTTTTAAAAAACTATCTCATTATCTAATATGTTCTCTTGGAAAAAGCTGGGAAAAGTATTTGATCCAAATCTAATTATGGATAGCTCCTGGCTAAAAGAGTTTGCCCAGGCGCCGGCTACCTTGATATTCGAAGATCATGTGCGAGTATATTTCTCCTGTCGCCCTCTGCCGGATTTGAATGGACAGTATATTAGCTATTCCGCATATGTCGACTTGGATAGGTCAAACCTTTTTAAAATAAAGAAAGTTGCGACTCAGCCAATACTAAATCTAGGAGGATTAGGGGAGTTTGATGAATTTGGAACTTACCCGGTATCGGTTACTAGGGATGATCTTAATCAGGTAAGGGCTTATTACGCTGGATGGACACGTTGCGAGTCTGTTCCTTTTAATGTTGCGATCGGCTGTGCTGTTAGCACTGACGAAGGAAAAACATTTGAAAAAATGGGCTCTGGCCCCATTCTTAGCTATTCAATAGATGAGCCCTTCGTCATGAGTGGGCCAAAAATCCGTCGCTTTAATAACGCATGGCAACTTTTTTATATTGCAGGTAAAAAATGGAAAATCGTGGATGGTCGTCCGGAGCCAGTTTATAAAATTCGAATGGCCACTTCTCTTGATGGTATTAATTGGAAAAAGCTAAATAAGGATTTAATTGAAAGCAGAATAGAAGAAGATGAGGCGCAGGCTAGTCCTGATGTGATCTTTGAAAACGGAAAATACCATATGTTTTTTTGCTATCGCTATAGCAGCGATTATCGCGGAAAGAAAAATGGATATCGTATTGGTTACGCTTCTAGTGTTGATCTTATTAATTGGGTAAGGGATGATTCAAAAGCAGGAATTGATATATCCGATGTGGGCTGGGACTCGGAGATGATTAGTTATCCGCATGTATTTGCATTAAATGGGAAAAAATATATGTTGTATCTTGGAAATCAGGTTGGTAAGCATGGGTTTGGCTTGGCTCAATTAGAAGGAGAGTTGGGGTAATTTATGAAATGGCGAAAAATAAGAAAGATATTTGATCCTACAGAGCATAGCTTACCTAATGGATGTGTGGAATACGCGCAATCGCCTCAGGCATTGGTGTTTGAGGATTTTATAAGAATATATTTTTCAACGCGTCAGGTAGATGCTGGTGGAAAATACCTAAGTCACATAGCATTTGTAGATTTTAGTAAAGATTTAAACGAAATTATTCAAACTTCTGGGGATGAGGTTTTGCCGTTGGGCTCTCTTGGCTCATTTGATGAGCACGGCATTTTTCCAATTAATGTAGTGCGAAATAATGATTTAATTTATGGTTATACCTGCGGTTGGAATCGGCGTGTCTCGGTTTCGGTTGATACTGCTATTGGATTTGTTGTAAGTCAAGATGATGGCATGACTTTTCAACGGTTCGCAGGAGAGGGTCCAGTTTTAGCGGCTTCTCTATACGAGCCGTGCTTGGTAGGGGATGGCTTTGTAAAAATAATTAAAGGTATGTTCCATATGTGGTACATCTTTGGAGCCGGTTGGAAAAAATTTAGTGCGGATAGCTCTCCTGATCGCATATATAAAATCGGTCATGCTATTTCTCAAGATGGCATTAATTGGGTCAAAGAAGAAGCTCGTCAGATCATTTCAGATCGCTTGGGGGCGGATGAAAGTCAAGCTTTACCATCTGTATTGGAAATAGATGGAATCTTTCATATGATGTTTTGCTACAGAGAGTCATATAACTTTAGAAAAGCAAATGGTAGGGGCTATCGACTCGGACACGCATGGTCGAGCGATCTAATCAATTGGCAAAGAGATGATGAAGGTTTGGCACTCGAGGGGAATACAGGCAGCTGGGACGCTGATATGCAGTGCTACCCCAATATATTTGAGTGTGATGGACATGTATATTTGTTATATAACGGTAACGAATTTGGCCGCCATGGTTTTGGTGTGGCGATCTTAGAGAGATGATGGAAAAAGTTACTCGCTGTATAAACAAATCAAATGCAACAGAGATTGCGGGGCATTTGAAGGAATGTAATTGCCAATTCGTGCCTAAATTGAGTTCACGTATAAACATTGACCAGTATGCGAATAAAATTTTTGAAAAAGCCGTAAGATTTGAAGCCATAAATCAGGGAAAAATTATAGGACTAGTTGCAATTTACTGTAATGATGAAAAAAAATCTTCAGCCTATATAACTAGCGTAAGTGTAAAAAAAGATTACCAGGGGATGGGAATTGGCTCTGAGCTTCTGGATGCCGGAATTAAATATGTGAAAACCCTTGAGTTTAAATCTATCGAGCTTGAGGTTAGCAGCATGAATATAAAAGCAATTAACTTATACGAGAAAAAAAATTTTATTCTACATAACAATAATTCTGAATTAGTCTTAATGAGACTGGAAATTTAACCACAAGGGAATCGTATGAGCATAAAAAGAAACTATGATGGTGAAATCAGGGATACATTCGATCATAAATATGCATATGGGTTTGATTTTGATGTTATGCATCCTTATATGATTAAAACATTTGAGCCATATTTCCGTGGCAATAATCTTCTAGAATTGGGTAGCTTTAAAGGAGACTTTACAAGAAGATTTCTGAATTATTTTGACAATATTACATGTGTAGAGGCCTCTGAGGTTGCAATAAATGACGCCAAGCAAAAACTAGGGGATAGGATTAAATACATTCACTCTATGTTTGAATCCGTGACCCTTCCAATGCGGTATGACAATATTGTATTGACGCATGTGCTTGAGCATATAGATGATCCCGTGCATCTCTTAAAAAGAATTAATGATGAATGGCTAGCGGATGATGGCCGTTTTTTTCTGGTTTGCCCAAATGCTAATGCACCATCAAGGCAAATCGCAGTAAAGATGGGTTTAATTTCGCATACTGCTTCAGTAACCGATGCTGAAAAAGAGCACGGCCATCTCCGCACCTACAGTCTGGATACATTAGAGCGAGATGCTACTGCAGCAGGATTAAGGATAGTTAATAGATCGGGGATATTTTTCAAGGCACTGGCGAATTTTCAATGGGATCGTTTGATGCAAACAGATATTATTTCCAAAGAATACTTAGATGGCTGCTATAAGCTTGGGCAGCAATATCCCGACCTGTGTTCAAGTATTTTCCTTCTATGCGAAAAAGGTTGATGAAAAGTTAAGGATGCCCAGAGTGGGCGCCGACTAAATTTAATGATTCAAAATAATTACAATATGAAAAAGATTGATACGAAAGAAATATATTCAAAGATATATGAAAAAGATGGATTAAATTATGGCGGTTTTAGTGATGGCACTAAAGATCCCAATAAAATCTCCACAGAAAAATATCAGCTTGAAAAAATTAGAAATTATTTAAACATCTATGGGATCTCAAAAAATAAAAATGTAATAGAGTTGGGTTGCGGATATGGGCACAATCATCTTTGCCATGAAAAATATAAAGGTTATGAGTATTCTTCTGCCGCCGTTACCATTGGAAGAGAAATCTATGGGGACAGTTTAAATATAACTGAAGCAGATGCACGCAATCTACCCATTCCTAATTCAACGATTGATTTTCTATTCACTTTTGATGCACTAGAGCATATCCCAGAATTAGAAAAAGTATTTAGTGAAATAGAGCGAATACTAAAGCCCGGTGGTTACGCGTTGTTGGCGCCAGCATGGAATTGTAGGCCCTGGACAGTTAGAAAGATTCAACAGCGGCCCTACTCAGATTTAAATTTGATTGAAAAATTAGAAAAACTTGCCATACCATTGAGAAATAATTTAATTTATCGAATGCTAATGGCCATCCCATCTCGAGCAATCGGCGAGATTAAGGTAGCTTTTGGTGGTAAAAATCTAGAATTGAAATATAAAAAATTGGACCCAGATTTTACTTTATGGGATAAGTATGATCACATAGCCGATGATGATGCATTTATAAGTATCGATTCACATTCTGCTATATGCTGGTTTCGAAGCAGGGGCTGGATTATAGAGTCCCACAAAACTTTATTTTCTAGATTTTCTTGCCGAGGGGAGGAGATACTTATTAAAAAACCTATAAAAAACAATATATACTGCAATGTATAAACCCAAAATATTACTAATAAGTAATATCCCTGCTCCTTATTGGATTTATGGTAGTGAATGGCTGCGATTAGATTTTGATTTAACTTACCTATGTTACGACAGGCCCAGTGAAACGGGTAGGCCTCAGTACTGGGATCAAGAGTTACCATTAAATTTCATTATCTGTAAAGATAGGTTGAAAATATACAACAAATACTTAGATTTAAAGATCTCAACGAGGATAAGAGAATTAAACCCTGACCTTGTAATCCTCGGAGGTTTTGCGGAAATTTTATCAAACTATATTGCTTATAGACATTGTAAGAAAAATAAAATCAAGTGTGCAATGGTTTCGGAAATATGGAGGAATAGAAGTGGGACCCCTCGGAGGCTTTTATCGTACATTGTTTCTAAAATATTCAATGGAATAGATTGTTTCTTACCTGTAGGTGAACATGCAGTCGAGTACTGGTCGGATTTCTTTCCAAAGGAAAAGTTACATCTCTTTAGGTACCCTACATTTATTGATGAATATATGAAGCATCCTTTGAGAAAGAAAAAAAATGATTTAACTCTTTTTTTCGGGCATAGATTGACGGAAGAATACAACCCACTAATGGCAATAAAAATACTCTCTGCCTGCCAAGTTAAATATCCAAAAACATCTCTTCTTATTAATAGTGCGGGCCCACTCAAAGATAAGATTTTAAATTATATTAATGAAAATAATGTAACTAATGTAAGATGGATAGATATTAAAAGTTACAGCGATTTAAGTATATATTATAAAAATGGTGATGTCTCATTATCACCATGTATTTATAGCAATGGGAATATTGGAACTTTAGAGGCGTCCGCGTCGGGGATGCCAATATTAATTAGTGAGCATGTTCATTATCATGGGAAAATTATTAATAAATTTAAAAATGGCTTCATTCTGAAGCTATCAATTTTAGAATTTGTCAGGAAGATCTTCCAATATATTGAAGATGATGAATTATTAACCTGCCACAGCAATCGGAGCAAAAAATCTGTTATGGAATTGAATAATAATGAGTTTTTAAAAATATTTTCAGAATCAGTAAAATTTACATTAAAGAAGAAATAAATTAAATATACTAAAGTAGTATGAAAAAATATATATCAACATATTTCTATAATGATGTAGAAGATCTCGGTGCAATTTATGGGAATATATCCATACCATTAAATTTACAAAATTTGGTTTATTGGAAAACTGTCTATACATTTTTTTTTACCGCTGTTGTATTTAATAAAAGTAGTGATACTAAATTTATACTTTTTACTAATATATCGGATTTTCCTCATAGATCAGAGCTTGAGGCAATGGGGGTAATTATTTACGACGACCTTTCCTTAACTTTCCGAAATCCTGCTAAATGGGCTACAGTAAAATTCTTTTTTGATGTTATAGCATATATAGAAAATTGCGATGATTTTAGTGAAGGCGATGGGTTTATATTGCTAGATACTGACGTTATAAGCCAACAAAGCGCTAAACCAATTTTCGATCTAATGCAAAAAGAGGTGCGGCCAATAGCTTATTCCTTCCAGGAGAGAATTCAATTGGAAGAAGAGTTTCATGGAAGCAAAGTTGAGGCATTGGAGGTAATGTTAAGAGAAGAAACTGGTAAAATAATCAAAGTAACTGAATATATTGGTGGAGAATTTTTTAGTTTTAAAAAAGGTTCAATTAATAGCTTAATTGAAACATTTCAAAGTCTACTTAATTATAAAGGTAATCCAGTTTTATTGACTGAAGAGCAAATACTAACAATTGCACATTCCAAGAAAAAATTTTTAACTTATAAACCAGCAATCTATCGTTTGTGGACTTCTTTATCTAACTTTCACATACCCTTCGATTACAAAAAATATATTTTTTTACATTTACCCTCTGAGAAGGAGGGCGGGTTAAGTAAATTGTTTTATTTAACAATTCAATTATCTGCTCTTGAATGCTCTGAAATGACCCTATCTGCTTTGTTCAAAAAAGCAATGCCCCTACACAATAGACTATATTTTTTATTTCTGAAATTTCTTATAAAAATTAATAAATACCTAAAATAATAAAAATATTAAACGTATCTATTCTATAAGGAAGTTTTTTTGAGATCACTGATAATTATCACCTGGAATTTACTCGATAAGGAGTATCAAAGAAAATCTATATATATATTTATATTGGTTATTATTGGAACTCTTCTTGAAATGATTGGTATTAGCGCGATCGTCCCCATTATTTCTTCCATGAATACAAATAAATTTCCGCATTTATTGGGATTCATGGAAAGTTATTATTTAAATATAGATTCAATTATTATATTTTTAGTATTAATATTTATAATATTTTATATATCAAAGTTGTTATATTTATCTTGGCTATCTTGGAAACAATCTGAGTATATTTATTCAATAAAGTCAAATATATCTCAGCGTTTATTTAACTGTTATTTAGATCAAAATTATGACTTTTATCTAAATAAAAATTCATCTGAATTAATAAGGAACATAGCTTCTGAAAGCGCTCTTTTTGCTACAGGTGTTCTCGTTCCTTTAGTCCTGTTATTAACAGAACTTTTAGTTGTTTTAGGAATAGCTATTATACTTTTTTATGTAGAGCCAGCCGGTGCTAGTATTATATTTTCTATAACATTAATTGCCATGTTTTTTTTGAATAATCTAACCAAGAAAAACATGAAAAAGTGGGGTGAATTGCGTCAGATTTTAGAGGGAAAGCGCATTCAAATTGCACAAGAGGGGCTGGGAGGAATAAAAGAATTAAAACTTTTGGGTAGGGAAGACTACATAAAAAAACGTTATGAACACTATAATTTTGGAGGTTCCTCGGTCGAAATGAAGCAGTTGGCTTTTCTGCAGTTGCCTCGCTTTATTTTAGAGGGTATAGCGACTATTGGCCTAGGATTACTTGTTGTTATTCTAATAAACAAAGGCGACGGAATTAATACTGTTATTCCTGTTTTAGGTTTATTTGCTGTTGCAGGATTTAGGTTGCTGCCATCTGCTAGTAAAATTGTTACTTCTATCCAGTCATTAAAGTATTCATCTGCTATTATTTTACTGATCAAAAGAGAGCTCAATATTTCTATTCCATCAAATATAATCTCTAGCGTTGATATTGTATTTGAAAAAAGTATATCTCTTGTTAATGTTAGTTTTTCTTATCCAAATTCTATTACCCCTGTATTAGAGTGCGTAAATATTTCAATTAAGAAAAATAATATTGTTGGAATTATTGGCGCTAGTGGAGCCGGAAAAAGCACACTAGTGGATATTATTTTAGGTTTGCTTATTCCGGTTGCAGGCGAAGTCAGAGTTGATGACATAAATATAAATTTCAACTTAAGATCTTGGCAGCAAAAAATTGGGTATGTTCCACAAAGTATTTTTTTATCAGATGATACGCTCAAAGCGAATATTGCCTTTGGGCTTAACGATTCAGATATTAATAATGAATCTTTGATTGCTGCAATAAAAGGAGCGCAACTAGAGCCATTAATTTTAAATTTACCCGATGGCTTGAATACTATGCTTGGGGAGAGGGGTATTCGCTTGTCGGGTGGGCAGCGTCAGCGCATTGGAATTGCGCGTGCACTTTACAATAACCCCTCGGTATTGGTCTTTGATGAAGCTACTAGCGCTCTTGACAACAAAACCGAAGAGGATGTAATGGATTCAATCAATGCTTTAAAGGGCACTAAAACCATAATAATAATAGCGCACAGATTGTCAACGCTTAATAAATGTGATTTTTTAGTAAAAGTAGATTGCCAAACTGCTAAAGAATTATCTGATATTTCGATGTTAAAAATTTAAATATTTAATGATATGATAAAAATTTTTAAAGGCCAAATATATTGGGCTGTTTTATCAATATTTTTTTTAACTATTATCTATGTAAATATATCCTATTCTTATAGCGCGATGTTTTACATTACAAATTTTTTAATAGTTTCAATTAGTTTGTTTTTACTTTCTACTGGTTATCAATATACTTACTCTTTAGCTAAATTATTTTATTTATTTATTTTTTTCATGTTTGGAATTGTTCCGTTGAATGACATTGAAAACGGCAATATCTACTGGGGTGGTAGCCCTATTGCAGAAAATTTTTATACATATGGCAATTTTTTAATATTATCTGGGCTTTTTTCTTTTTATATTTTTGGGAAAATTAAATTATCAAAAGTTAACTCAATAATCAATTTTTTTGATAATTTTTATAATAAAGAAATGAGAATTAATCTTACCTCAAATATATTTTTCTTATTTTCTTCAATAATTATCACAATCTATATTTTAAATTTTTTACATTTCGATTTCTATCATATTTTTTTTAGGGGGTCGATGGATGGCAATTCATATGATGATGATCAAATAACACTTTTATTTTTTAATAATGTAATTCGCCCTATACCTATTTTTATTTTTATTTTATATAGATATTATTCTATTAACTCTTGTAAATTAAGCAATCATATCACCGGTATACTCCTTTTTCTTCTGGCGGTTCTTTCAATTTCACCTACTTCAATTGCGAGATTTCAAGCTGCCACTCTTTATGGGGCGCTATTTATGACGTGTTTCCCAAATTTTTTGAACGGGGCCTATAGAATGCAATTAATTTTTATTTCTGGCATTTTGTACTTCTTTCCTTTTCTCAATAAATTTAGAGATTTTAATTTTGATACTTTTGATTTCTCTGTTAGCCTAGACTCTATGAATGAAGGGCATTTTGATGCTTATCAAACTTTTGTACGTGCAATTTCAGTAGACTTTGTTAGTTATGGCCACCAATTATTAGGCGTCATTTTATTTTTTATTCCCAGAGTATTTTGGCCTCAGAAGCCTTTGGGTAGTGGTGCACAGCTTGCCGATGATACTGGCCTGTTATTTTCTAATATTTCCATGCCTTTTTTAGGTGAAGGTTATGTCAATTTTGGATTAATTGGTGTTTTAGTTTTTTGTGGTTTTTTAGGATTTTTTATCAGCATGCTTGATAATATTTATTGGTCTTTATTAAACAATGGGCGAAGGGGTATTTTCGCTATTTTTTATTATCTTTTATTTGGACTACTTTTTTTTATGCTGAGGGGAGACCTTCTTTCATCGTTTGCTTATTCCGCGGGCTTAATTTGCTCGTTACTCCTCGTTTCTTTTTTTATAAAGAAAATTCCTAGTTAGGATTGGATTTCTCATCACCATTTCTTCAAAATTAGGGGTTCATTAAATTGCACTTAGGCATTGATGCTACCAACATCCGTATTGGTGGTGGAATCACTCATCTTGTTAAATTACTTCAGAATGTTGATCCTATTGCCTTCGGATTTAGCCACGTTACTGTCTGGACATCTGAATCTACGGCAAAACTATTGCCCGAACAATCTTGGCTCAGTAAGCGAAGTTCCCCGTGGATGAGTAAACCATCGATGTTTCAATTGTTATGGCAACAATTTAAATTGCCACGCGAACTCTCTAAAGCTGGGTGTGATGTCCTTTTTTCTCCGGGTGGTACTCTTCCATTGAGGTGTCGTTTTCCCTCGGTAACGATGTCTCAGAATTTACTCCCATTTGAAGTTGCTGAAGCCGCTCTTTTTGGGCGCTTCAGTTTCATGTACGCAAAGATGCAAATACTTCGCCTCATGCAAAGCAAATCATTTCAAGTTTCTTCTGGTGTGATATTTTTAACTCAGTACGCTCATTCTGTTGTTGTAAAGACACTTGGGAGAATATCTTGTCGAACAATATTAATTCCACATGGTATTGAAATGCGCTTTCTTCAATCGCCTCGACCTCAAAGATTGCTTTCTGAATGCACGGTTGATAATCCATTTCGTCTGTTATACGTCTCTATTTTTATGCCATATAAACATCAGATTGAGGTTGCATTGGCAGTGCGTCAACTCCGAATGGAGGGAATTCCAATTCAAATTAAATTCATTGGAGATTCTTGGGGTGGATATGGTATTAAGTTTCTTGAGTTATTGGATAGGTTGGACCCAGGGCAGGAGTTTCTCCATTGGAGTGGTCCTGAGTCTTTTGACGTATTGCATAGTTTTTATCAAGATGCTGATGCTTTTATATTTGGATCTAGCTGCGAGAATTTGCCTAATATATTGATTGAATCAATGGCTGCCGGCCTTCCAATTGCCAGCTCAGATTGTGGTCCAATGCCGGAAGTGCTTGGTAATGCTGGCATTTATTTTGATCCCAGGGACCCTTTATCGATAGCTAATGCACTTCGCAAGTTGTTGGTTGACATGCCTCTTCGGGCAAGATTAGCGAAGTTAGCTTGGATTAAGGCCAATACTTATTCTTGGAAAAGATGTGCAAGTGATACATTTGAATTTATTGCGAATGTGGCGCGACATAAATCCCTTTAGAAGATTGTTTAATCCTCGATGTACTTATATGAAATTGGAATATTACTGCACTTAAAATACAGACCCATTTTACATGCCGAATTATTTGACGGGGGCTCCAAAGTATTTAAAACCAAATAGAGCCTATTCAATATATGATGTTGGGTGCGGTATGAGAGGGTTTTTACTTCGTCGGCTTTGTGCAATGCAGTAATGAGATATAGGACTTTGCGCCTTTTTTGTTGAATGGCCTGCTTTAGAAAATTTTTCATAATTCTTGAAATTTAGTATTCATAAGTCTAATAATGTAAAAAAATTTAATTGAAGGTGTAAAAAAGATGCTGTCGATGTTCAAGAATAAAGTGCTATTAATTACTGGGGGAACAGGGTCTTTTGGAAATGCAGTTCTCCAACGTTTTATTGATTCTGAAATTGGAGAAATTCGTATTTTCAGTCGAGATGAAAAAAAACAAGATGATATGAGAAGGAGGTTCAACAATACTAAACTCAAATTTTATATTGGCGATATACGTGACTACCAATCCGTTCTAAATGCGGTTCGTGGATCAGATTTTATCTATCATGCGGCTGCACTTAAGCAAGTTCCTTCTTGCGAGTTCCATCCAATGGAGGCTGTTAAGACAAATATTTTTGGAACTGAAAATGTACTTGAGGCCGCAATTAATTGCGAGGTTAAGCGTGTTGTCTGTCTCAGTACAGACAAGGCTGTCTATCCAATTAATGCGATGGGAATTAGTAAGGCAATGATGGAGAAAGTTATAGTCGCTAAATCTCGCTCTTCAACGCAGACGGTAATTTGTACTACTCGTTATGGAAATGTGATGGCTTCACGCGGCTCAGTAATCCCTCTTTTTGCAAACCAAATTCGTGCTGGTCATGCAATTAGCATTACCGATCCCAACATGACTCGCTTTATGATGACCTTGGACGATGCTGTTGATCTAGTCCTGTTCGCATTTGAGTATGGTAACCCTGGTGAAATTTTTGTCCAGAAGGCTCCAGCTGCGACGATTGACACTTTAGCTAAAGCGCTAACTGAATTGCTTGGTGCTCCGAGCCACCCTATTCATGTCATTGGTACACGACATGGT
>Ga0247840_10007889_pt1 | contig 14575 bp, 25 predicted proteins | sample LaCruzMarch2015__FD_192404 | JGI IMG/M metagenome (GOLD analysis project Ga0247840, IMG submission 192404) | Freshwater microbial communities from meromictic Lake La Cruz, Castile-La Mancha, Spain - LaCruzMarch2015_17m | ecosystem: Environmental > Aquatic > Freshwater > Lake | place: Spain...
CGGGCTCATCATCCACCCCGCCGCCGACCCGGCGCTGGACCAGGTCCTGGCGATGGGCTGCTGGACCCCGTGCGAGGTCTTCGGGCGGTCTGCCGCACCCGGGGCCGGCTGGGACGCCCGACTCATCCAACCCGACGGCTCCAGCTTCGAGGTCCTGCACGACGGCACCCCCCAGGGCCAGGTCCACTGGGGTCAGACCGGCCTGCATAACGTCAACAACGCCCTCGCCGTCCTCGCCGCCGCCCGCCACGCCGGGGTCCCGGCAGGCATCGGCATCGAGGCACTCTCCCGCTTCCAAGGGGTCAAGCGCCGCATGGAACTACGCGGCGAGGTACGCGGCGTGCGGGTCTTCGACGACTTCGCCCACCACCCCACCGCCATCGCCACCACCCTCCAGGGGTTGCGCCGCCAGGTGGGTCAGGCGCGCATCCTCGCCGTGCTGGAGCCGCGCTCCAACACCATGCGGCTCGGGGTCCACAACGCCGAACTGGCCGCCTCCGTCACCGACGCGGACCTAATCTATATCCACGCCCCCACGGACCTGGGCTGGGACGCGGCGGCCGTCTTCGCCGGACTCGGCGAGCAGGCAATGGTCCTGGGCTCGGTGGACGCCATCGTCGCACAAGTGGCCGCAGAGGCCCGCCCCGGCGATCAGGTCCTGGTCATGAGCAACGGCGGCTTCGGCGGGATTCACCAAAAGCTGCTGGATGCCTTGGGTGCGCCAAAATGATGACGGCGCCCGTAGGGTCCGCTGTGCGGACCATTCGTCGCCAAGCGCACCGACGCCCAAGCCCGGCCCATCACCGCGGCCGGTAATCCCGCCCCAACAGCGCATCGACGCGGTAGCCGCAGCGCCTTTCCTGCACCAGCCAGGCGAACCGCTCGACTCCATGCAGCGTGGCGGCGCTCATGCGTCACCCTCCTCATCATCGTCGTCCGCACCACGCGAGAAGAGGTCCACCAATCCGGCGATCTGCGCAAGAACCTCGGGCGGAACCGACTCACGCCCAAGGATCCCCAGCGCCACCGCACGCGCCACCGGGAGCACCGGATCATTCCCGGCATAGCGCTTCCAGATGTCACGCGCGATCCCGTTGTGATAGGCATGGACGGCCTGATCCAGTTCATCGCAGCTCAGGGCGCCCGCGCGCCACTGGTCGAACCGCTCCGCCAGGGCCGCGAGCGCGCTGCGCATCTCGGCTTCCCAGGCGCGATCCGCCTGTTCCGCCAGCAACCGCTTGAGCTTCTTTGGGATCTTATTCATTGGATAGACCTGCGTCCCCGTCTTGGCGGCCTTGATCATAACCTCGACCACGGCGATTCATCCACCTCGCGGCGCAGCACGCAACGCAACCCCCCCGGATCGTCAAACGGCCGATCGGTTTGCGCGACAACCAGAATATCGTAATCGCTAGCGGGCTGCGCGGTCCCGCGCGCACGCGACCCAAAGAGAATGATCCGGCGCGGTGCGAGGGCCGATAGCAGCCTGTCCCGAAGCAATTCCACCGTCGGGTTGATCAATGCGCCCATGCCTCATCCTCCTCCGGTTTCAGCCAATCTTCAGCGAGGGCCGCCTCTGCCAACAGCGCGGGCTCATTCGCTTGCTCATCCAGCAATGTGAGCAGGGGACGACCGGGCGGCAGGGGGATGAGTGGCTCCAGTGGGTGCACTTGGCCACTGGCGTCGATCTCCGCTTTCTTGATGGTCACGAGAAGCCCTCGTGCAGCAACGCCCGAAAGCCTGCCTGCTGAAAATGTCCGTCGGTAGTGAGTGCGTCGGTCAGCCCGCGATCCTGCATGAGTCGGGTTCTCGCCGTCTCCATCCGCTCGGCGAGTGCGCTGGCACGCACATGGAACTGATCCTTTGCCGAGGAAAGGGCAATCGCATAGGCGGTGTCCAGAAACACCTCAGTCGACATGGGGTCGCTCCCCACCATACAGATACGCGTCGACGTTCTCCGAGCAGTCGGGGGGGGGCCTCCAGCTCAAGCGCGCGCGCCGTGCGCAGGAAAGACGGGGCCTCCCGCTCGGCGGGTGGCAGGCGCTCGATGGTCATGCACACGCGGGTATTGGGGGCCAGGGCGATCGGCCCGGTCGGCCGAAAGACCTTCCCGTCGTACAAAGCTTCAATCATGTCTGTCATTGTTCACCGCCGTGTTATAGCAACCGATCGGCGAGAGCGGAGTCCAGCAGCCTTCTGCCGTGGATGACCGCAAGCACCTGCACGTCTTCACCGGATATCTGATAAATCACCCGATAGCTATAAATGAAATGCTCGCGGATTGCGGGATTCGCCAGCTCAGGCACGACTCGTCCCATCAGCGGCTGCGTCAGGAATAGCTCACCCAGCTCGAGGATCTCCGAGACGACACGCCGTGCATGGACCGCCGAATCACGGGCAATATAGCGGGCAATCGCATCGATATCGTCGAGCGCCTCCAGCGCCCAGATCAGTTCGCCAGCCATATTGCCAGACGCTCCTTCGCCTCCTCAGCCGTGAATGAGTGACCGTCCGCGATGTCCTTCCGACCCTTGCCGATCTTCTCAAGCACATAGAGGTGGTACTGGATGTCCTCCAGGGTGCAGTTGTCGGGTAGGTGCCGCAGCACTGATTCGGCTTGTTGTTTCGCGGTTTGCATTGCTTGGAATCCTGTTGAATAATTCGCCTCACCTCATTTCCACGCTCAGCGCGGGAATGCAGTCTTGGCCGCTCCGGCGGCCCGATTAGCCACGCGACGCCGGAGCGTCGGAACTTGCTCCCACGCTGGAGCGCTGGAGCGTGGGAGCCAGAGCAAGCGCGAACTCATTCAAGCCGCTTGCCGAGCTTGGGCGAGCGGCTGCGGAACCGGTTCGCCGCTGGCCTCGCAGGCTTCGATCCAAGCCGCTTGCGCGTCTTCGATCTCGCGGGCCGCCTCGGCTCGGGTTCGACCCCAGGCGCTGCAACCGGGCAGATCCGGGACCGTGGCGATGAAGCCCGCGTCTTCGTCGCTCCAGGCGATCTCGACCAGGTAATGGCTCATGGATTTTCTCCGTATTTGCGTATCATCGCGATCAATTGATGGCCTTGATAAGCGGGCACGCAACCGTCGCGATTCTGAAAGTTGAGCTGCACCGGGTCGCCCGGACGCTTGAAAACCCGATGCGAGCCGCGCCCGCCCTCGTGGCAGAATCCCAAGGCGCGGGCAATCGCGCAGGCGTCGTCGAAGCGGATCGCTTCCGGATGCGCGAGGGCTTGCCTGATACGTTTTTCCAGCTTCGACATCGACGCACACCTACTTATCGGTCACAAGTCCGCGATGGAGTAGAATTGGCCTTGTCCGCCCATCGATTCGCGGATCGGCGTCGGTTTCGGCGTCGGAGGGCATCGGGTCAAGGCGATCCCTTCACGATGACTGACTTGACTTGCGGATCTTTCCTCAAAGCATCCTCTGTCTCACGGTACGAGTCGATGTCTACGCCAGTCTTAAAAGTGGTCCGAGACTTTTCCGAGCAGAATGCGCCTTCAAGGATCTTAAGGCCCAGGCCGAGATCCCAACCATGTCGATCGCCGAACCGGATGAAGCGATCATGAGACATCTTTCCAAATACCGCGTTTGGAAGCATATATACGGTCGCCCGCTTGATGCGCCCCCGCGAGCAATTCTTGAGTATAAACCGCAGCTCGCGCTCGACATCCGAGATATCCTTGTCTTTAATCTCGGGAGTCCATGCGGAATACAAAGTAATGTAGCGATCCCCGCAGGCATCCTCGTCAAGAAGGTGAAAAAATCTCGCCAGACCCGAGTCGTAGCTACGCCCCGGCGCGAAATGCTGCCCGACCGCGTACCGATCCACAATGCAGACTTGTTTGATGGGGGCAGCGGCAAGCCGCCGGAAACGCTGAATCCAGATGTCTCTAAAGGTCTCACCGATTTCAATAGGGCGCTTGGATAGCGTCAGCGCCTCAGAGAATCTGGCCGCCTGCGCCGCTGCTGCCAAACGGCAAATTTCGATGCCTTCGGTAGCGGCACCGGTCGTCGATAACTCGTCTTCCGCCAATCCGAAGCTCACTTCTGCATGAGCGTCCTCAACGAGCGCAACCGACGCTCGACCAGCGATCACTCGCAATCGATCTGGCCGCACCTTACCGTCCCAATCCGACCCCATGAAGAGGATCGGCATATACTTAAGAGTGTCGATCCACCTGCCGCGCGGCTTTGGGGGAAGTCGGTCTAGCTCCCTATATAGGAGAGCTTCCTCCTGGGCGCCTCCGTCAAGCAACAAGAGACCGATGTGACTCCATATGGATAGAAGCGCCTCGTGGCATACGAGAATCTGCGCCGGCGACCAGGAAGGGTCGGGCGCAATGCTGTCCGCATCGATGACGAAGGGCACTAACATGGTCAGCGCCCCGCGAACTTTTCGCGGTAGGATTCCTCGAAGAATCCGCCGGGCCATTCGTCGATGAAATCTCCGTCCTCGTCGATCTCGATGCGGCGTATCCGCGGCCCGCTCTCGGTAGACTCGACAAAATGCACCGCAATGTCCGCCGGCGTCACTGCCGGGATCCCCTCAGGCAGAACACCCTTTGCCGTCTCCCTGATCCGGCGCAGGCAGCGCAGCATCAGGTGCTCGCTGTGGGTTTCGAGTAAGAACAATTTGTTGCGGTCTTTCGCCTTCGCAACGAACAAATCCGCAAGCCGTACTTGGAGCGACGGATGTAAATGAAGCTCAGGTTGCTCTACAGAGACCAACTGTTCGTTAGTGAGAAACCCCGGGGAATCATACAGGGCTGCGACTACCACTGGGAGCAATTGCGACAGACCTACTCCGACGTCTTGAAGAGAAAGCTCAACACTAGATAGTCTGTCTCTCAGGATGACTCTCGAATACACTGGGATCTGCTTGAGAATATCTTCGCGCACCGCTAATTCGATGCCTGCTTCCTCAAGCAAGACATTCATAAGCGGATTATCTAATGGAAGCTCACGATACCGAACAAGGTCGACACCATAACCGGAATTGAGCCTATCAGATTGGGATAACCATGAGTTGACTTCCAAAATAAATTCCGGATCAGCGCTCATGACAATGTCCCACGCCGCTTCACCCTTGGACCAGGTGGTTTGGGCCATAGACCGCTGATGGGTAGAGTGTCTTGCCGGTACCTCACGAAGAGGACCGAGAAACACTGAGTTTTTCAAGAAATCATGCAGCGCAGCGGCCGCGGCCAGAAACCCTTCAGAAATCAAGGTGGAAAAAATCTGATACTTAACCGCCCCGGGGTCAGAGTCCGATTTCAGCCGGGATACAACTCTTTTCTCCAATGCCAGCGACATTCGCGACGTGAGACTTGGGATCGCCGCTTTCAGGTACCTTATCCGAATCGGGAACGGCTTGTCTTCCCACGGAGCTTCGTTGTGCAAAGTTACAAAGGACTCAAGAGCGGTATGTGAATCGTCGCCATCAAGCTCATCCCGATCCATGTCGACAGTAAGCCCCAGATCCTTGAGCCACGCATTGTACGCCGTGCCTCCTTGTTTGTAGCCGAGAGATGAATACTGAGGATCAATTGCAATTAACAGCGGATGAGCGTAATTCAGAAATGATACTTGCGCGTCTGCGTTTGAAGCAGAATATTCGATTACTCCGAAGCGAACCTCGTTAAGCGATACATGGAACTCGGAGACGTACGCTGCCAAGATCGAGTCGTCGTAGCGGATGCGAATGCCGATTGATGCGGACTTGATTCGGTCCGAGATGCCTTCCGTAGGTATTTCTCCGAACAAAGAACCTAGCTCGTCAAGGTCTCGATTGAGGAGACTTTTTGGGTCATAATAGGGAGCGGGCAACGACGATTCCAGTGAAATATCGAAAGTCAAACCAATCGTCTTGGTCAGGTCGTGCCCATTCACTGTTTCTCGAAAGCTCCCCACATCAAAGTTACGAGTTCCTCTCGAATCAAAGAGATTCACTCCGGGGTGATCGAAAATATCGTTTGCGAACTGAAGTGCCTTAATCACTGTGCTCTTGCCGGACGAATTCGGTCCAAAGAGCAGGGTCAGCGGCGCAAACTTGATCCGCACCGGCTCGCGGATGCCTTTGAAGTTTTCGAGAGTGAGTGCCTTGATGATCATCGGGTTGTCCTGTTCGTTCCGTGGGTGTCTGAAATGCCGGTCGAGCTATCGTGAATGTACCAGGTCGGCACCTAACTGTTGCTCGTGCTTGAGCTGATCGAGCAGACGGAGATCCTCGCGGACCGTCTCGTCGTCGATGACCATACCGTAGCCGAAGTGCTCCTTGAGGCGGTAATGGAATTCATCAAAGCCGAGTCCGGCGAGTGCCGCCGCGGCGGCGAAGCTGACCTTGTGGGCATGGTAGAGACTGGCGGCGAGGAAGAAGTCACCGGCGCCCTGGCCTAGCGGCTCCAGGACCGGCACGAAGTCCGGGTTGATCTGCGCGGTTGACATGGGTTCCGGCTCCGGATTTGTTGTTCGTGTGGCGAGTCGCTCGGTGTCGCCGCCCTGTTCCAGTTCGGCGATGGACTCCAGCAGCCGCCGGGCGTTGTTTGGGCTGCGCAGTAGATGGGCAGTCCCTGTCATGGCGTCGTGGTCCTGTTGATCGGCAGCCGGTCCAGGAAGTCGTCGAGGTTACCCTTTGCCGATGCGGTCGCGTCGGACTCGAACAGGACGATGACGCGGACTGGTCCGGGTGGGACATGATCCGGGAGTCTCACCCGGATTTCATGGTCCGGCGTGATGATGGCGTTGATTTCGATGGCTTGCATCGGAGTGAGTCCCCAAGGGTTTGAAGTCGGATCAAGGCGCTTTGGTACCAGTAAAGCAGATCCCATGCCATCACGCATCGACTCCGTGTTTCTTGAGCCAGTTGGTCAAGGTCGTGGGGTTGCCGAAGCCGAGCAGCCGCGCGGCGCGGGTCTTGTTGCCGCCGGTCAGCCGCATCGCCTGTTCCAGGTAGTGCCGGGCGATCCGGTCGATGGTGGCATTGAGATCAATTCCTTGGGCGATATCCTGCGCCAGGGTCGGGTCGCTGGCAAGGTCACGCGCCGGGCTCGGCAGCAGGGCGTCGCGGGCGTCCTCCAGGTCGATGGTCGGGCCTGGGGTCCAGACGGCGGCGCGGCGCAGGGTGTTCTGCATCTCGCGGACGTTGCCGGGCCAGGGGTGCTCAAGCAGAAGTTTTCTTGCGTTGACTGAAAGTTTCTTGGGGCTGTAGCCCGGCTCGGACTCGCTTTCGCGGTTGACCTGGTCCAGCAGCCGGTCGAGCAGCAGGCCGGCGTCGCCCTCGCGTTCTCGTAGCGGCGGCAGGTGGATGACGGCGACGGCGAGCCGGTAGAAGAGGTCTTCGCGGAAGCGGTCGGCGGCGACCTCTTCGACCAGGGTGCGGTTGGTGGCGGCGAGGATGCGCACGTCGACCGGGGTCGGGGCGGTGGCGCCGACGCGCGTGACCTCGCCTTCCTGGAGCGCGCGCAGGAGCTTGACCTGGGCGGGTTTGGGCAGTTCGCCGAGTTCGTCCAGGAACAGGGTGCCTGAGTGGGCGGACTCGAAATAGCCCTTTCGCTCTCCGACCGCACCGGTGAAGGCGCCCTTTTCGTGACCGAACAGTTCGGACTCGATCAAGTCCGGGGCGATGGCGCCGCAGTTGACGGTGACGAATGGGCGTCCGCGCCTGGGGCTCGCCTGGTGGATGGCCCGGGCGAGCAGTTCCTTGCCGGTGCCGGACTCGCCCTCGATCAGGATGGGGATGGAGCGCGGGGCGGCGCGGCGGGCGCGGGCGACGGCGCGCTGCATGACGGGGCTGCGGTGGCAGATGGCGTCGAATTCGGGGGCGGCGGGAGGCAGGCCGAGGGTTAGTCGCTCCAGGGTGCGGTCGGGGCGCTCCAGCAGGTCGGGGAGGAAGTCGGCGGAGATGTCGAAGGGGACTGAGGCGGTGCGTACGCCGTGCTGGATAGACGACTCGATCAGCTCGGCGGGGAAGCGGGTCTTGGCGAGGATGATCCAGACGGCGGCCATGGCGGGGGTGCCGGGGCTCAAGTGAAAGGCGAGGCCGTCGCCTGGCGGCTAGGCGGCGCTGGTTTGCGCGACGACGGCGCGGGCGTGGCGGTAGATGGCACCGAAGTCGGTGGGGCTTGCGAGGGTGACGTAATGGGGCGTGACCGGGATCGGCGATTGGGTCACGATCCAAGCTAGCCAGAGTTCAGCGTCCGCCTGGGGATAGTCGCAGAGCAGTTCCAGCCGGGCGAAGCGGCCGGTCTGCAGGGCCTGGGCGACGGGGCCGACGCCAACTCGATGGGACTCGGCAACGGCGCACAGATCGGTGCGGCCGAGCCAACTGATGAGGGTGGTTGCCATGGTGGGATCATAAGGAACTGTCTGGTGATACAGGGTGGTGGTCGAGGCTGCACTATCGTCCTACCGGGCAAAGAACGGACAACTCCTGACCGAAACCCTGCGAGTGGATGAACAGTCGCCCGCGGGCGCAGTCGGCTGGTCGACTGCAATCCAGCGATTCATGTGATCGGCTTGACGCCGCCACGGCGGCCAAGACCAAACCCGACACGGTACAGATCCGGCAAATTCACCCGGCCATCCTTCATCGCCTCAAAAATACCAAGGCGCTCAAGATCGTCACGGACCCCGGGCCAGCCGCGTTCGATGTGTTGGGGCGGCAATCTCAAATCTGAAGCGGACCCTAAACCACCCGGGGATAACTCGCCCCAACGCGATTGGATAGCGTCAAAGTCACAGGGCACCGTCAACCCACGCAGGGGCTGCATGAGTGGCGTAACCCATGGGTAATCTTCGGCCATTTCCGCAACGCGGATTTCGGAAGCCATCTGCACGCCCCGCTTGATGCTTTCGTAGTGGAGCGCATACCCATGGCCTGGGTACTGTTGCAATGAATCCTCGGCAGCGGCACGAATTGCAGCGAGAAACGAGCGCGGTGAAGTTCGCCCTCGCCCATCGGCCAGATGGCTCACCGACCACACATACGGGACGCCGCGACGGCGGTCGCGGCCCATCCAGGGTCCGGACAGTGCCTCAAACAATCTGCGCTGTTTAGCGCCTTCTCGCTTCACTTCCTCCGCGAGACGCCACACAGATCCGTGCTCATCCGGCAACAAACCGACGACCTCACGGTAGACTTCGCGCATACAAGCGCCATGTTCGTTCGGCGCATTGCAGAGCATTTGCCACATCAAGCCATGAAGATCGTGCGGCGCCCAAGTCAGTTCGGCCTTGGTGGCAAGGAGCTTCGAGGCATCGGCGAAGTCCGTGATCGTGCGGGCTGATTGGTCCTCGCGCAGAAAAACCTTGGCGTGCAAGCACGGATAGGACTTGAGCCAGAGCACGACCCGGAGCAAATCGCGCACGATGCCATCCATCGTGCGCCAGTCGCTGCTTGTGCGATCAAGGGCGTCAAAGACGATCAGCCCGAAGCGATTGTCGTCCAGGAAATGTTTATTGGCGCGTTGCGCCAGCCTGGCTAACGGCTCGGGATTCTCCCGCACCCAGGAGACTGTATCGCTCCAACCGCTCTTCGGAATGTCCTCCCCGACAACACCTGTCAGCCAGCGGGCGACGACCGCGCGCCAGATAGCGTATGGTTCGCTGCCGCTCTCCATGAGTTGAGAAAGCGACGCTTCGTCGGGAAACGCCGCGATATCGGGGGTGACTCCAAACCCGATACGGACATCAGTGCGTTCCAGTTCACGCACCGCAGTCCCAAGCGATGCCCGCAGTTCTCTTGACCCGAGTGCCGCCGTCCAGAACGATTTACCAACGCCCCGCGCACCGATAACCAGATTGCACTCCAGGCGCAGCGCCTTCACATGGGCCGGCGGCAGGTACAGGTGCCGCCGATCGGGTGTTTCGCCGTGGTTCGCGGTCGTGAGCGGTATCGCCTCGATGATGGCCTGTCGGATGCGTTGTACGTCATACATGATTCGCTTCTCCATCGCCGCCCATGAGGGTCCACAACCCTTCAACGACAGGACCGAAAATGGCATCCACCTCGCGCGCGTCGACGACCTGGAAACGCTCATGCAACGAACGAACGGCCGCGAAACCGCGATGCCAGCGGATCGGCCACGGGTAATGGGGTGCGCCTTCGTCGGATTTGTCGAAGCTCCAGGTGTTGCCAATGGCCAAGGCGCCGGCGGGCACCTCGTCGTAAAGTTCCTCTGCAAAAACGTTCCAGGCACGCTCCCGCAATCCATCGCAATAGGCCGCCCCGTCCACATCGGGTACCATGGCCCCGACCAATTGCAAGCGCTCGCGAATCTCCCGTACCACACCAGTGGTGCGCCAATGGCGAAACAGGATACGGTGGCCGGACCAGGTCTGCTCGCCGTCAATGGCGCAGAGCAGTACCAGGTTCGCGCCGAGATCGGTCACACAGGCCGATGCCACCTCGTCGATGCCGGCGCGCGAATCGATCAGTATCACGTCAGGCTTCCAGCGCGCTTCGAGTGCATCCAACAGGCGTTGCAAACGTTGCGACCAGGACTCACGCAGACCATCGTTCGCGAGCTTCGGCATCCAGGCACGACCGAGTTTCGCTACATACTCGCCGGGGTTTGCGCCATGTGCCGGCACCACATAGATCTCGCCATCGTGGGACAAGGTACTGGTGGCGACCATGTCCTCAAACACTGCCTCGCCATTCTCCACCAAGTCTTCTACCAGCCAGTCGACGATACCGAAGGCGGGCCGCCGGTCTTGGGGCAGCAAGGAGGACGACAGCCCCGGCGACTCCAGGTCCAGGTCGAGCACCAGGACCCGTTTACCCCGCTCAGCCAGTGCCCAGGCCGACGCGGCCAAGGCCGTCGAACGACCAAGGCCGCCCTTGATCGAGAAAAACACGACTCGCGTCACCCCTGCCGTGAGCGGAGCGATGGACGACCAGTTCCCTTCGGTGGCGAGTCGATCGATGACCGACACCCCAGAGACGCCAGCGAGCGGAAAATGCGGCATCCCCTCGATGACCGATTCGACGCTTTCCTCGAACAGCAAGGCCCGGTTCGGCTCGAAGCCATGCCGGCCGAGTCTGCGGTGCATCTCACCCGCGATGGCATCGAGCGCCGCCCGAGCTGATGTGTCTTCCTGCCATTTCTCCGCGACGATCAGCCGCACCCGGCCATTCAGGTCACGATTGACAACTATCGGCACCATAGGTCGCACGGCGTCCGCGTGACCCCGGAAGATCATGCTGATTTCAGGAAGGACACCGTCGAAGGTACTCATAGCAAACCCTCTGCCATCGCTTTCTTGATCAATGCATGGACGATGGCCGCGCCCGTGCGATGTGGGTTCACCCGTGACGCGCCGATATCGCGTTGGTGTGCGTAGCGCTGCGACACGTCCCAATCGAGAAACGGGCTGGGCGTCGGCAGACCATAATGCGTACCCTGGTGGCCTGAGCGATAGGTTTCATAGCGGGTCCAAGCATTGCCCGGTCTATTGGCTTCCATCACATGCACGCGGTCGGATTTGTCCTCGGGGCCGCCATCTGGAGTGAGCTTCATGCCGAAGGCGTGCATCAATCGCTTCAAGCCACATTCGGCAGCTACCCCGTAAAGGTGATCGGCATTGGCGAGGCGCCCGAGACCGAAAAGCAGTTCGGCGTCCTGCCAGTGGCGGTGGTGGGCGTCGAGAAAGTCTGCGTTCATTGAATCAACTGATTCCTCGGTGTGGCCTGGCAGCGCGATTCGCATTCGCATCGCGGGCTATCAGGCTATTGATAGTAGAATTCCACTGGACCTGGTGCGAAACAGTTGGGATTCGTTTCTCACCCCAGCCTACGGCCCCCGCCCCAGCCTATGCGCTAAAAACCGGGATCATCGAGAGACAAACACTCACCCGCCCGCGGCACTGCGAGGCGACGGGGCACAACCCAGCCGAAGGTCGTCTCCGCCCACTCGATCATCTTGGCGAGTTCACTCCGCGCTCGTGCTGCGCGTCCAGGAGAGCGTAGGTCGACATGAACCGGGTATCGCGGAATCACGGCCAACTCGCTCACAGTGAAAGCAGATCGCATCGTCGAGCGGTTCCGCCGATTCGGCGAGCAACTGCGCGACGCGATAATCCTCCGCGACCTTCGTTAGCCAACTATTGACCTCCGGATCATCAGGCCGCCTCATAAAGAACCTCCCCGTGCTCAACGGCATCCCGCACCACCCCAGTGAGCCAAGTCGAATACTTGCGGAACTCATCAGGTGTGACGACGACGATGTCTTTTGAGACGCGCAGGTCACGGACTGCCCGCCGCGCGGCAACCCCCCGATCCTCAAATGGCAGATCGGTGTCCGCGACGACTAAAATGTCGTAATCGCTATCGGGCTGCGCGGTCCCGCGCGCACGCGACCCGAAGAGAATGATCCGGCGCGGTGCGAGGGCCGATACCAGCCTGTCCCGAAGCAATTCAACCGTCGGGTTGATCAATGCGCCCATGCCTCATCCTCCTCCGGTTTCAGCCAATCTTCGGCCAGCGCTGCCTCTGCCAGCAGGGCTGGCTCATTCCCTTGCTCATCCAGCAATGTGAGCAGAGCGCGACCGGGCGGGAGGCGAGTGAGCGGCTCCGGTGGATGCACTTGGCCGCTGGCGTCGATCTCCGCTTTCTTGATGGTCACGAGAAGCCCTCGCGCAGCAAGGCCCGCAATCCCGCCTGCTGAAAATGCCCGTCGGTGGTGAGTGCGTCGGTCAGCCCGCGATCCTGCATGAGTCGGGTTCTCGCCGCCTCCATCTGCTCGGCGAGTGCGATGGCACGCACATGGAACTGGTCCTTTGCCGAAGAAAGGGCAATCGCATGGGCGGTGTCCAGAAACGCCTTAGTCGACATGGGGTCGCTCCCCACCATACAGATACTCATCGACGTTCTCCGACCAGTCGGGGGGGGCCTTCCAACTCAAGCGCGCGCGCCGTGCGAAGGAAAGACGGGGCCTCCCGCTCGGCGGGTGGCAGGCTCTCGATGGTCATGCGCACGCGGGTATTGGGGGCTAGGGCGATCGGCCCGGTCGGACGAAAGACCTTCCCGTCGTACATTGCTTCAATCATCTCGGTCATTGTTCACCTCGCCTTCCCGCCATCTCGTTCCCACGCTCTGCGTGGGAATGCAGTCTTGACCGCTCCAGCGGCCCGATTAGCCACGCGACGCTAGAGCGTCGGGACTTGCTCCCACGCTGGAGCGTGGGAGCCAAAGCAGCATCAAGGTAATCCGCGTCTTGCCGGGCGGCTGAATCACTGCACCGCGCTTGCCGCCACTGAAATCGTATTCGTCACGCATGGCACGACTGCGCCTCGACACGGCTGACCTTGCGGGCGGAAGCCAAACCCCGGCACTTGCCCAATAGCCGGAGTATGTGAAAAGCGGCTTTCATGATAGGAGTTCTCCCTCCACCAATCGCACGACCGCGTGACGAACATGCCGAAGCACTTGAGGTTGCAACTCTCCCGCAAAGTCGGAAAACAAGGTCTCATTGGCAGTAAAGAGCTTTCCGGGGCGCGCATCGCTCTGGCGCTGCAACCCGCCGGTGACGAAATCCGCCGGGCTGATCGCTATCGCGCGAGTGTCCGCAAAGGCGTTACTCGTGATCTGGCAGGCGATCCAGTCGCCCCGACCCACATCGGCAAGCAACAGTGCCGGCCGGAACTTGTTGCGCGTCAGGTCCGAAAAGGGAAACGGCAAGACTACGACTTGGCCGGCTGCAAATGCGCCCATGCCTCATCCTCCTCCGGTTTCAGCCAATCTTCGGCCAGCGCTGCCTCTGCCAGCAGGGCCGTTTCGTTCGCTTGCCCATCCAGCAACGTGAGCAGGGCACGACCGGGCGGGAGGCGGATGAGCGGTTCCAGTGGGTGGACTTGGCCGCTGGCATCGATCTCGACTTCAATGGTTTGCAACATGCGCTCAACCTCGCGAAATCAGAAAACAAGCATAACGTCACATTATCCGTCGCGCTCGCAACGGGTAACCCGGAATTGCGCTGCCGCCCGGCTCAGTTGATCTTCCTGGTTCCAACAATATCGAATGGCGCTGCCATTTCAAACGCCGGGTCCTCGCCGCAGTAATCGAACCAAAGATCTTCCACAACACTTGGTTGAAGTAGATTGATTACGTCCTTTTGTCCCGGTTTACCCTCGTCCAAGCCCCAAGGAAATTTGACGCCACCCCGATCCGGGCTGTCTGCGCGGCCACGGTCCGTCAGAATGTATCGATTATGAAAGCCTTGGCCTCCGACTCTCTCTTCACATCTTGTTACTTTGAGAACCATGCCAGCGGGTATTACTCGAGATAAGCGCTCCCGAGACTTACGCTCGAAATCCGGGATATCTTGGAACCGCGTGTAAAACCAAACTTTATCTAAGCGACAACTCTCGAATCGTCCCACGAGGCACGCTTTGAGAAAAGCACCAATGGTCCTGACGAGATTGTCAAATTTATCCTTATCGGGCTCAAAGTAAGGATCGATGAAGACCACATGCCTGGATATCCTGAGGAGAGGAGCCACGGCAGATGAAAGCGCCTCTGCGGTACGCTCAACTCTAAATTCTGTCTTTGCGCTCCATAAAGGATTGCCTTCG
>Ga0247840_10007890_pt1 | contig 14572 bp, 15 predicted proteins | sample LaCruzMarch2015__FD_192404 | JGI IMG/M metagenome (GOLD analysis project Ga0247840, IMG submission 192404) | Freshwater microbial communities from meromictic Lake La Cruz, Castile-La Mancha, Spain - LaCruzMarch2015_17m | ecosystem: Environmental > Aquatic > Freshwater > Lake | place: Spain...
TGAATGCCACGCCGAAACCACCACCATCCATTTTACCTGCCTCAGGGGTGGTCAGTTTTAATCGTCGTCAGGAGTCAGTTTTAGTTGTCGCTACACACAGCAACCCGGTCAACGAGTGTCCTACCCAGAAAGATATGAAGTTTTTTGCGCTACGGGCACAGGCCAGCGCATCAGCCTTAACCGACGAAGGGATCGCCGGAAGATTTCGAAAGAATCCGAGGGGTAGGACAGTTTTTGTCTCGTTTTTGAGGTAAAATCTCCGCCGTGAGAGCAATTTCGACCACCGAAGTCCCTGAACCGTGACGCAGCTTCTGGACTCCGCGCAACAGCACGCTATTCTCAAAACCATCCACTTCAACCCATGAGATACCTTCTGGCCATCATCGTGCCGCCGGTCGCCGTCCTGCTTTGTGGGAAACCCGTGCAGGCGATCCTGAATTTGGTTCTGACGCTCTGCTTTTGGATACCTGGTGTTGTCCATGCTCTCTTCGTCGTGAACAGCCACTTGGCCGACGTGCGCGCCGAGAAAATGATCGCAGCGGTGAAGCAGGAGACGATGCGGTTTATCAAGTAACCACAGTCCATCCCGGGACCATCAAAATATCCGTCCCATGAAAATTCCGATTCTTCTCGCAATCCTGAGCGCCTCCATCGTTGCCCACGCCGGCGACAACACACCTGTTGTCGTCCCGGTCCAAGGCACCGGAACCGCCACCACCTCCCAGTTCGGGAACGGATACATCACGCGCACGAGCAGCGGGCAAACCTACACGACCTCGCAGTTTGGCAGCGGGACAATCACCCGCGATAGCAAGGGCAATACCTGGACGACGAGCCAGTTTGGGAATGGAGCAATCACCCGTGGACCTGACGGGCAGACAATCACGACATCGAAGTTCGCCGATGGCTACATCAACCGGGACAACTCGGGCGGCTCGACAACCACGTCCAAATTCGGGAACGGCGTCATCACTCGCGGGGATGGCGGCACAACCTCGACGACCACAACTTTCGGCACCGGATTCATCACGCGGGGTAGCACCGCAACGACCCCGGTGAACAATCCGGCATCGAGCAACGTGATAATCCTGCCTGCGAGGAAGTAATTCTGTTTTTTCCTGTCTCTGCGATGTTGCCCGAAGGCTGAGGCTGGCCTGGCGCGATTGCCAGGCCACACTCGTCACGTTTTTCGAGCGGGCATTTGTATCTTGCCTGCATGAGCCTATTCAGCCTTCTCTCGAACATCAGCCACGACGAGGTCCTTGACGCCAGAAAACAGGCAGAGATTCACTCCCGCCGGGGAAAGCCTCTCGCCACAAGGTCAAAGCGAATCGTGAAAAAGTATCCGGCCATTGGAGTGATCATGTCGCTGCCTGTGAGGGCAGAGCATGTTTTGTTCACGACGGAGAAGCTCGAAGGCTACACGTCGGCATGCCATCTGATTTCCACGCTTGCAGAGACCAGTGGAAATGCCACCCTCCAAAGCGAGTTGGCTTCAGTTACGGACGAAGAAATGTTGCTGGTGGTGGAAGAACTGCTGTCCACGGACAAGATGAATTTCGCCGCGTGGTTCCGATCGTGCAGCGAAAAATATTACGGTTACGTCCTTGGCATGTGGGAATACTTCATGGACCTCCTCAATGCGGGAAAGAACGATCAGAGTATCGGACTTCTCATCGTGGCTGGCGGCCTGATTATTATCGCCGAAAACCGCGAGGGTAAGAGTCGTTGCTTCCCCAACTCATGAGTGCCTCTAACGTATTCGCACCCATTTTCCCTCTCGGCGATGTCGTGGCCACACCTGGAATAGCGGCCCTTATCGAGGATGGATTGATGGTCGATTTGTATCTGGCCCGGCACCACGCGGGCGATTGGGGCGATGTTCGCGCTGACGATGCCAAGGCAAACACGGACGGCATGGAGTCGGGAGACCGTCTCCTGAGCGCGTATGAGACGCCCTACGGGCGCATCTGGATCATCACCGAGTCGGACCGCGGCAGCACCTGCGTTTTGCTGCCCGACGAATACTGAGGCCAGGCTTGATGAAGATTCTTCTCATCGGAAACCTCCCTGGAACGCAGGAGCAGATGAACTGGATCGAGAGCCAGCCTGCGGACCTGATCCTCGTTGCCGGGGACGCCAGAGCTGATAGAGAACCAAACCCGACCCAGTCGTGGGTGCTACGCTTCCCCGTGGCCGCCGGGAACCTCGAACGCGGTGACAGCGAATTGCCGAACTGGCTCTATGAGCTTCGCCATGTTCGGCTGGCTGCAAAGCAGCCGGGCGGGACGAAAAGCATCCCGGTTTTATTTCTCCCCTCCCCTTCGCATGGCAAAGACGATAACTGGTATGCTGCAGCGAAAAAGAAATGCGTTGATGCCGCGGCCATCAGGGAACCATGGGTTCTGCTCACGGTCTCCCCACGTGAGGAGTCGGGGTGGCCAGCCAGCGAGGACATTCTCACCCTCAGCTTCTCCGATGTGATCCGTCCGACTGTTGCGGTGTGGGGGTTCACCCGTGATCTCATATCCCGACGCTCCGAACGAAGACGAGTCTGGATAGACTCCGGCGCGAATAGCGGGCCGATTCCCCATCATGCGTGGATAATCCGAGAGTCGCCAGCAGGACCGCTCAGGTTGCGGGATTGCCGCTGAGACCACGTTTTAAGTTTGGGATGCCCTGATTTGGTCGGATTTGGTGCGATATGCCTTGAAAACAGGGGTTTGTGCTTACCAAACTTTCCAAAACTTTGAAGCATCAGAAAATTCAGCCTTGAAAAGTGTGGAAAGGGTCTGGCGAAAGGGTTGTTATTCTGCTGACCCCGCGAGAATTGACAATAGTGGCGCCGAACGTCCGCGATCACCTAATCGTTTTTTGGACTATCGAACAAGGCCGTTTGCAGAGAATGCCACAAGCGCTTGTTCGATGATCTGAGCCACTTTCCCGGCCGGCCAGTCTGAGTATCCACGGAGAATCCGCCGGTGGAGGTCATCCGGGGAAGCACTATCCAGGATCATCTGCCGAACTGGCGCGAGTGTGCCGCGGAATGCCTGCGCAAGTGGCGCGGATCCACTGCGGGCGATGTCATCCAGGGCGGATTCGGCACGATCCAGGCGTGACATAGGGGTCACACTGAGCGCCAGGGGAAGATTGAGGCCAACTGCCGGCGCTGTGCGTTCCACTGGAAGGTCGAGTTTTTCACTGAGGGCCGAGTGTCCGTCGTCTGTGACGCGGAGGCCGGCCTGGCTGCGGGATGAAATCACCTCCCCGGGAGCCTTCGCCTCCGCGCTGGAGACGGATCCCCACGAAATCTGAGGAACTTCGCCTGAGATGCCGTTGATTTGGAGAAATTGGCGGAAGAGCTGGTCGCGGACGGTCTCACCGAGGACTTTTGCGTCGAACTGCCGATAGTCATCCCGAACGTCTGCATGTGCGTTCGCTACGCCACTCCCGAGTCCGGTAGATTGAGCCTCTGCGGAAAGGGTCTGCCCGACGATGAGCTTTGAGATCTCGCGCCGGCTGATCGTGTAGAATTTTTCAAACGCATCTCCGGCTGACTGTGAGGCCGCCTGTTTGATTTCCACATCCGTGTCCTTTGAGACTACGAGGCCCCCGATCTTGACGGCCGCCGAGAAAGCGCGTTCGAGGGTTGTCCTGGATTGATCGTCGGTCTGATCGTATTTGCCGACGAGGAACGGCGAGCCGTAGCGGTTCAAGAACCTCGACCACCAGTCGCGATCCATTACGCCCAACAGCCACCACAATCACATCGTGCGCTGCCGATCAGTCAGGGCTGCGGGGAATGCGCGGAGCGACAAAATGCCAAAGGCGCAGATCCTTGCGGATCCGCGCCTTCAACTACCGACTACTTGCGCTTAACCCTCTGTGTGAGGGCTGAGGCGGCAATGCTCTTCTGCGCTTTTGAAGCGGACGCGCTGCGCAAGATTTGCGAAGCGAGTCTCGCCACACGAGCAGAAGTTACCTCGTTTTTTTTGATAGCCATTGTGATAAAAGGGCTGTGGGAACCAATCTTGACGAATCTCAAAACTCCCATAGAGTTCCACGTTCTTGACGCGCAGAGCACAGGTTGTTCGAGAAACGCGCCGCTTTAGCGGGTTCCCGTTCGCGAGCAGTCCACCCTCTGATTACCGGCGGCCGTGTGAGTTTCAGCTCACACGGTCGCTGCAATCAGACCTACTCTCTAACCCAGAAAGCGAAAAAATCGCCGTTCTTTGGATAGATCGTCTTGCCGTTTCTCGTGATGGACCGGCATATAACCAGTTTCCATCCGGGTCCCGGACATGGTCGGATCGCCATTGAGGCCTCCTTTGTTGAAGTCCGTCTCCAAGCTCAAAGGCTTGACACCCGTGGAGGTCCGTGGAACATTCTTACTTTGCCAGTAGATATGTTCTACGCTCCTCGAGCATTCCTTGCTCCAGACGTGTAGGCAAGTAAAGCAACTCTGGACCGCCGCCAGCTGCAAACTGGCGGCGGTCTTTTTTTTATTATTCCAAAGATCTATTGGCTGGATTCGTCGAGGGCACAAAAAAAGCCGCTTGTCTCAAAAGTCCAGAACATACAGGACTGCTGAGCCTTGCGGCGCAGCGACCAAGCGGCCATCATCGATAAACCCTGATTGGGAGCTATGCTGATGTCACATAAGTTGGTCCGTATACGTCATTCTTTCTGAAAACTGACCACAGCTTGCACACTCCACGGCCAGCAGTCAATGAAAATCCCTTATATGGTGGAGCAACTTTCCCTGACCGCCATATATGGTGGAAAAATGAGGCTTCGCATCTGTAACATGTTCAAAACGATTTTTATTTAAGAAACTCCGCCGCAGAGGCTATTTCGCTGGTATCCGGAAGCAGTTGATCGCGCACAGCCTTACGGTTGCGAAACCTCCAGAGGAAGTCGGAAAATCCGGTTTTCGTAAAAACCAACAAATGGGATATAGGGTAAGATAGCTCACAATATGTCCCCATCGTGGTTATCGTCGCATCAAGATAAATTGAGCATTCATCGACCTGTCTGGGCTTACTGTTCGCCACACCTTCTGCGGTGTGGTCAGCCACCCACAAGGTTTTGTCCGCGAGAACCAAGATCGGGAGAACCAATGTTGAAGCCCATTTCACATTGGGGTTGAAACAGTCTTGAACCTCCGGCAATACGTCGTGTCATCGGGCGCGTTCGTGTTTTCTCCCGAGCAGTCGGGGCGACCACTGAAGAGCATCAACATCATGGTCGTCGGAAACAAGGCGACCGCGCGGATTGTGCTCGGGCCTGCTACTTCTCCAAAGAAACCAACTTGGAATCCACCCGAGCTAAATCCATGAGCGACCATCGCATACCCATGATTGACTAGAGCGCCATTTCGACCTGCAATCACCTGGCCTGGCAGGAAGTCCCGCCTGCTCGGTCATCTCCTCTCCCTCATTTCAGGGCATGAATGCTACGTCGAGCCATTCGCAGGCGGCCTTGGCCATCCTCGGCAAGCCCCCCGCGACAGCACCGCGCCACACCCGCCAGAACCCAGAGCACCATTCCCTACCTTCCCAAACTTTTCGCGGAATTACCCTTTTCTAGCCGCCGTTACACCCTTCCCAAACTTTTCGCGCGGTTACACCGCGGTTCAACGTCACATTGATCGCGGTAGGACGAAGACGGGGGAAGGCGATACTCGCGTAAAAATACCGATATTTTTCCAGACGCAGGTATGCTAGAGTCTGGCGCGTCTGCATTCGAGTTGTTCAAGTTGAAATTGCGCCAGAGAAAGTGGCGCTATTGCTGGGCCAAATACGGGCCACTTTTGTCATTACCGCAAACGCCGCTATACGCCTTTAAACGAAAAGGGCTCCGACGGGTATTCAAGCCGCAGAGCCCTTATTATCAGTGTTATAGAGGGGAAATGCTCGGGGAGGGACTCGAACCCACACTCCTTGCGGAACCAGATCCTAAGTCTGGCGCGTCTGCCAATTTCGCCACCCGAGCGCGTGACCGCCATGTTTATCGCGCCACATCATTCGCGCAATGGCAAAATCTGCAGCCCATTCGAGAGGCAAGTGCGCGAGGGTTCGACTTCCGAGACCCTATTGTTCCCTTCGGTCCGGATAAACAAGGGTGGGAACAGACAGGCCGATTCCGATCGCCACCATTGTCAGGATGACCACAATCGTGTTTTCCATGGTGAGAACCAGAAGCGTGACGGAGTTGTCTGGAAGACCGTGGGCAAGGGCGAAGAAACCCATTAGCGCCTTTGCCGCCAGGCTGCCGGGCACCATGGGGATGCACCCGACTACCGCAAGGATCGAACCTCGGGGAGACTGGGTGCGAAGCCATGTCCTGTCGGCAATACCAAGACTCAGTGCGGCCAGGAACGAGGCAGCGGGCAGGCTCCAATCTCCGGCCTGTGCAGCGGTCCGGACAAAAAGCGCAAGTGCCCCGGAACCAAAGCAGAGGCCAAGCATCCGCGGCGGGCAATTGAACAGGACCCCGAATCCCGCAGCGGCGACACCTCCGAAAATGGCCTGATGCAAAAAGGTGGTAAGGAGGGGATTCATGGCACCAGGGTGGAAAGCACAAGGCTCTGCGCAGCAGCAAGGCCGAGTGCCATAAAGAGGAGAATAAAAACGACGCGGAGGGCGCGGGATGCCGCAAGGTTCGGCTTGCCCTCGATCACGTCAACCTGCGCGTTGAGCACAGCCACTCCGGGAACCAGCAGCAGGACCGCCGCAAGCATGGCAAGCGGAAGGTTGACGCTGCCGGACAGCTTCGCGCCGATGCCTGCAAGTGACGCTGCGGCGAAACTCACCGCGCCGGCTGTCAGGAATATATTGTATCGCCTGTGAAACAGGGAGTGTCTCAACCACTGCCCGGATGCGGCCCCGACAAGGGTCGGAAAAAACGAGGTCCACTCGCCGCCGAGCAGTCGGCCGAAGGCGCTGCAGGCGAGCCCGGTTGACAGACAGACGAACCAGACCGGATAGGCTGCCGACTTCAACGGCACAGCGTCCACCTCCGCCTGGGCTGCGGCACAGGAAAGCTCGCCCCCGGCCACTCTCGCAATAATGTCCTGAAGGCTTTGAGTGCGGCGTAAATTGACACCATGCTCGCCGACTTTTCCCATCTGCACACAGGCATCCTCCCCCCGGCGCAGCATCACAATAATGGCGGCATGCTGGCAAAAGGCCTCTGCGGAATCGCAGCCGAGCCCGCGTGCGATATTGGAGATCCCTTCGTGAACGACCCGGGCGTTGGCCCCCCACTCCAGCAGCATCCTCCCTGCTGAAAGAGCAAGGCGCGCCACTTCCGGCAACGCAGGCAGATTCCCGCCCGCAGCCATCGCCAGTCCCTCTGACTCCTTTGTATCCATCCCGGACAAAAGACTATTTTTTCGGTGGCGAAAGTCAATTTGCAGCGCCCGCGGTTAGTGGGCGTCTGCGCGCGGATGAGCCGCCTGGTAAGCGCGCTTGAGGCGCTCGATCGTCACGTGCGTGTAGATCTGTGTGGTCGACAGGCTCGCGTGACCGAGCAACGTCTGCACACTGCGAAGATCCGCGCCGTTGTCGAGCAGGTGGGTTGCAAAACTGTGGCGGAGTTTATGCGGCGACAGGTTCGACGGTAGCCCGGCCTGGACCAGCCGCGTCCGGATCATTGCCCAGATATTCCGCGCGGAGAGCCTTCCCCGCGATTTATTGAGAAAGAGTGCGCCGCTGTGCACGCGGGCTGCTTGACGGTATCGCGAGATCGCCTCAAGCGCAGGCCCACCGACCGGGCAGATCCGCTCACGGCCGCCTTTACCCATGACGCGGGCGGTCTCTCCGATCACGTCCACATCTGCAACATCCAAGCCGGCGAGCTCGGAAAGCCGCATGCCGGTCGAATAAAAAAGTTCAATGATCGCAGTATCGCGCGCCGCCATCCAGACCGGTGCCTGCTTCGATTTTTCGGTTTTCCCGGGAGATTCAATCAAGCTCTCCACCTGGGTCGCAGTCATGAACCGGGGCAGTTGCTTTTCCGCTTTCGGGAGCAACACCTCGGCCAGCACGTTTTTTTTGATCTCGTTCCTGCGAAGAAGGAATGCATGGAATGCCCGCAGCGCGGAGAGACGGAGTCGCACGCTGGCCCGGGCCATGTCCTTCTTCATCATGTCGAGCATCCAGGCCCGGTAATCATCAGCACGCAGCGCGCTCCATGCGCCGTCGGGCCGGAATCTCCGGAAGGACTCGATGGCCGTGCGGTAAGCCACCACCGTTCTCGGGGAGGCATTCTGCTCCGCCTCGAGAAAGCTGAGAAATGCCCTTACCTGCCTGTCCGGGACAGGCCTCTCTTTGCGTTTCTTTTTCAGGCCTTCACGCCCATCGGGGCGGCCATCGGCGGCTGGTTGGTATGACCAACATCACCCACCCGGGAAGTCGCCCTTTCAAATTTCAAAGTCGCAGAGCGGGTCTCGAGACCGTCCGGCGAGGTCGCCGTGATGGGAATCTCGTAGTTCCCGTCGGGAAAAAGGAAATGGTAGCGGAACGATCCGTCCGGCGCCAGGGTCACCGGCTTGCCGTCGATGGAAACCTTCGCCTGCGGGTGGGTTCCCCCATAGAATATCACCTCGGCGTTGACGTGCATGAAGAACTCGCGCTGCGCGAACCCGAAAGACCCGATATTTTCCGATCCGCCCCAGCTGCTCGTCTCCGCATGGCTCCAGCTCGACATGGCGGCCTGCGACCAGCTTGTGAGCGCTGCCTGCGACCAGCTCGAAAGGGCCGCCCCCGACCAGGAGGACGTCGCGGCTTGCAGCCAGCTCGAGAGGGCGGCCGCATTCCAGGAACTCTCTCCGGTCTCCGCGAATGACGACCTCACCGCCTGCAACCAGCTCGAAAGCGCCGCAGCGCCCCAGGACGATTGCGTCGAGGCCGTCCAGCTCGATTCCCCGGGACCTGCCCAGGAAGACTGTGCGGCAGCGGCCCAACTTGTCAGAGCGGCAGCAGCCCAGCTTGAGAGAGCAGCGGAAGACCAGGAGGACGCTCCTGTGATCGCGCTCAGCGCACTGAAAAGGCTGCTCTCCGCCGGCCCCCACTGGACCTTTGAGAGAACCTCGCTTGCCCCCTCTGAATGCAGGCGCTCGCCGAGACGTTGCTGGATCCGTGAACTTAATTCATCCGAGCTCAGCGACAAGCCAGAGATCTGATCCAAAAATTCCCTGCCGAGAAGAGCCTCGAGCACAACCCGCTCATCCGGATTCATGGAGAGTCCGTTCCGCGAATCAAATGACAGAAGCTTTCCGTCCCGCTGAAGCCGGCCGAGCGCCTGGATGAGCGTCTCCCCGTCCCGCATCGTCGTCTGGATATTGTCCATGAGCTTCTGAAAACTCATGTGAAGCGGGATCGTGGCGTAGTCGAAATCCCCTGACTCCGACATTTTGTCCTTCGGCGTGCGGATCGTTATCGAGCGGGCGATCGTATTCCAAAGGCTCCCGCGGTAGTATCCGATCTCGACTGCGTATTCCGCCCCGGCTTCCTTGACTGGAATATACCAGTTCCGGGTTTCAAAGGGGACCTCGATTTCGCCCTCCACCGAGTCATCCGGACCGAAGATCCGGAGAAAAGTTTTGCCGCCCGGGTGCAGGGCGATGTCGATATCCCAGTAGGTGAAGAGCCAGTGGGGTTCCTGCGCGACCAGAAAGATGGTGTCCGAACCGTAAGAACGAGGAAGGTCGCCTATGTCGTCCAGATCCACCGTCCCGGGGCGCGCCCCAGGAGAAGGTTTGGCCGAATCTTTGGAAAGTTTTTCTCCGCCTGATTTTTTTTTCATGGTCCGGTGTAATTTTGCTTGAGGCAACTCAAACGTCAACCACACCCGGTTCCCAGGCGCAATGCTTTTCGCAATTCTTTTCCCCGAAGGGGGAAAATGCTATTCGCTGACTTCCAACCCCATCTGGCGGGCGGTGCCGCAGAGCGTGCGGAATGCCGCCTCTTCGCTGCGGGCATTCATGTCCTTCATCTTGATCTTGACGATGTCCATGACCTGCTTCTTGGTCAGCTTGCCGACCTTCGTCTTGTTGGGTTCCTTGGATCCCGCCGCGAGCCCGGCCGCCTTCTTCAAAAGAATCGCGGCGGGTGGGGACTTCGTGATGAAGGAAAAACTCTTGTCTTTGTAAACCGTGATGACAACGGGAAGGATGTCTCCCGCCTGCTTCTGGGTCGCCGCATTGAATTCCTTGCAGAACGCCATGATGTTCACGCCCTGCTGACCGAGGGCCGGTCCCACCGGAGGAGCCGGATTTGCCTGCCCTGCGGGAATCTGCAATTTGATCTGTCCAACAATTTCTTTAGCCATAGTAAAAGGGAACCGCTGTTTGAGCGGAAAAGGGGTTAAACAAATCACCTCACCGGTAGCATGGCAAGCAGTTTTTATCTCCGGACCGCGTTACCATCCGAACTTGAGCAAAAGAACGGTGAGCGGGACAGCTGCGGGAATCAGAAGCGCCGCATCGGCCCGTGCGGCCAAAGCCTCGCCCTCGATCGTGTCCGCATTGCGGGCGAGCAGGAAGAGACCGGCAATTGAAGAAAAGCCTGCGAGTGCGATCGGAAAGCACGCCTCCACCGCTAGAAAAGCGAACCCCACTCCGGCGGCGACCAGCGGAAGCCCGATGGCAAGCCGCAGGGGCGCTCCACAGGATCCCGCCTCGGACCAGATGCAGATCCGGACATTCGCAGTGAAGAGCGCCCCCATCGCAAGAAGGGCCCCGCAAAGGACAAATTGGAATCCCAGCTCCAGCGCCACCGGCAGAAGAGTTCCCGCCGCAAACAAGCCCCCAACGATGCCTGCGCGCCCATGTTCCCATCCCGGAAATGCAAACCGGGCGGCATAGTAACCTGCGCAGAGCCCGCCTACGGCTCCCCCGGCAATGCAGAAGGATGGAGTTGCGACCATCACCGCAAAGCAGATGGCCACAAGGAAGCTTGTGGCAGCCAGCACTCCGATGAGACATCCATGCCTCCTCGCAAATCTGTGTCGGCGGGTTTTCAATTCTCCCCTCACCCTTGCATCCCAAAGCCTATCCCCGAGATAAATGCCCCACACCGCGAAAAACAGAACCGCTGTGAACGGAGCAGAGCAGCCCGCTCCGAAACTCCGAACAAGGAGCATCTGCCAGATCACTGCCACAAGTGCGGCATCCAGGCCCAGGTCGTGAAACAGCGACATCGCCCGCAAAAACCACATCTTGCAAAGTGTATGCAACATTAAACCGCGCCAAGGATAACGCGGTGGAGAGCAGAAGTTGGCGACCCTTCCGCCTTCGCATTATTCCACAAACTCAGGGCTGCGGCGTGACGAGAACGGGATTATCCCGAAAACGGCGATAGGAAAAAGTCGTTTTCGGGTTAAGAGGAACCGCCTCAGTTGTGGTTTCAATACAGCCTCCCGCTGAAGTTTCCGACAGGACATCGGTTGTCTCGACGTTACGGCAAACCGACAGGTGTACTTTCCCGGCTCGCCAGAGATAAAGGATTACCCGTTGAGGTGCTGCTCCAATTTCGAGAGCGCTTCAAGCACGGATTCAAACGATGGCACCTCGCCGAAGATCATGCCGGTCATCGCGCGGTAATCCCGCTCGAGGGCCGATTTCATTTTTTCTTCTGGGCAGATTCGTAGGCTGCCGGGCACGGCATGTTCGAGATCGTAGTCCGCGCTGAAGAAAAACATGCGGGCGTGGCGGGCGCAATCGGTGCCGAGCACCTTATCCGACAATGCGATTTTTCCCGCATCGGAATCCGCCAGTTTGAAAACATCGTAATAATGCCGGGATACCCGCTGTCCGCCGTGACGCAGTTCTCCCCGCCGCTCGAACCAGCGGTGCTGCCCGTGGAGGATCACTATCTTGTCCCAAAATGTTCGCCCGGGATCCACAGCCGTCACGCCCTCGACGCGCAAATCGATGTCTTGCAGGTCGCCGGCAATATAGGGGGTCACGGTTGCCTTCTGGTGCGGGTCGAGCGCGGACTTGGCCCCGGACTCAATCTTCACGGCCGAGCGCACGTATTCTCCTTCGGTCCCCACAACGCTCGGATACCAGAAAAGCAGGCTTTGCCGACTCTCGTCCGATTCATCCAACTCGACCCGCACGCGTTCCTGTGAAATTCCGGCCTTTTGAAGGGTGTTGCCCACGATACGGGAGAGGCCATCAAGCAGCGGTCCGCCGATGTGCGATCGGCAGGCGTCCCTGATCGCCTCTAGTCGGGCCCGCCGCTTTTTCCCGCTGAGAGACTCCAACTCCTCGATGGACGCTGGTTGGCCGATGTCCTGCCGGAAGACGGTGATGTCGATGTCCTCGGAAAAGCGGGAAATGAGGCCGAACGCCTTGGAGAGCGACGTCCCTCCTTTGAAAAGAAGCCGTGGCCCATCCTTGTGAAGGCCATTGAACAGGGCATCGAGTGTCCAGCACACCCAGAAGTCCTTTTCGACATTTTGGATCGCGGTCCCGAGACGGTTGGCGGCCGACAGAAAGAGATCGCGCCGGTCCGCCTCGCTTGCGGCAATCACCGGATGAAAGGCAGGATTCATTTGTTGCGGCCCCCGGAGTTCTCCACGCGATCGAGGAGATCCCGGACAACGCGCTGCATCCACGTGGGCACGGTGGAGATGCCGGAGCGCAAATCCTCGCGGATTGCCACCCCGTTTTTGGGATCGCGCAGGATGGCCTGAAGCCGCCGCATGATGCGGCCGCGATCTCCCGGCAGTGTGTCCTTCAGCCAATGGAGGGCCTGAACCACGCGCATGGCGGGACGCCCTGCCCAATACAGTTTGCTCGGTGCGGTCAGCTTGAACTCGACCGTGAGATTGCCCAGGCGAAGAGGGCGAAGCCGGGCGTCCGTGCGGACAACAACCCGCGCGGGAACCGCGTCGGTGAGCCCGAGGTCGTTGGCCGCCGTCATCCCGTCGACGAGCATCCGGCTTTGGGCGCGGCGAGAGAGCACATCAATCAGTTCCCGGTAATCGGGCGCGGACGGCTTTTTCGTGAGGCTGTTGACCGCCGGCCTGTCATAAAGCCCGCGGTCGATCCGGCGGAGTTTGCCGGCCAACGCCAATCGCTGCAACGCCTTGTCCACAGCCTCGCGGCTGCCAAGATCCAAAAAATCCGTGGGCGTCCACGCAGCATATGGCCTTTTGCCTGCCGTGCGGCGGGATATCGCCTCCTTGAGAGTGGGTAGTTTTGCCAGCATGGCTGATGGGCGACACATAAACATATGTTTCGGATTTCTCAAGGGAAAAGAGTCCGGAATATGCATACATTATTCGGACACTCTTCGCGGGTTCGATCCATTCTGACATATCGGGCTTTCTCAAAGCGATCCCGTTGAAGGCCGACCAATGGCCGCGAATACTCGCCGCCTTGAAGGAGATATTTAGGCGGTGGATTGCGCCCGGGCCAGCTTCGAGCGGCCATGCCTATGTTCGCTTCCGCCCTGAGCCGAGTTGATCAGCGGTCATTGAAGCTGGTCTTGGTTCTGGTTCCAGAACGACCGCGTAGACGGAGTTTAATGTGATCATCCGCCACCTACTTTTGCCGTTTCTTCAAACGCTGCACAGAACAGACCCTCCAACGCTTTCAGAATGGCCTGAGGGGAACGCTGTGGAGTGCGCAACGAGGCGGGTAAAGAACCCCGGAGCAAGCTCCGGGGCATTTAAGAATATGAATTCAGAAGAGCCCCGACCAAAGCCGAAGCAAGCTTCGGGGTATCAGACCCAAAGGGAATCAATTTCACGAAGAGTTTCGGTGTCATTCCAAATCGGGATCCAACCGATTCTGTCACCTTCTCCCCGGTGAGCTGTCCAGGCTAAAGCTTTGCTGTTGTGTAAATACTTGGTTTGAGACCGGTTTGTTTTTTGAACCAGCGTGCAAAATAGTTTTGATCTAGAAATCCGTGTTTCACCGCACCCCTCCAATCCACGTCCAGAACGAGGCAAAGGGGGCGCCGTCCGGATGTTTCCCGGAAGGAATGCAGGCAGTGAGGAGGAAGGAATGCGACGGACCCCGGTCCTGTCTCATAGGTTCGTCCATTCGCAGTGATTATCCCCTTACCGCTCAGGTAGCACAGGATCTGGGTAAAGGAGTGGCTGTGTTCGGCGAGTTGGTCCACCTCCCTTTCCGGCAAAGACGTTCGATTTTATGAATGTTTTGGAACAGGGAATCCGCGCAACGGCAGATGCAATCTTCGGGTCCAATCTGGAATAAAAAATCCACGCGGCCTGCCGACACGCAATGGATTTCTGGTCTAGCTGGCCCGCCCGTGAGGGAGGAGTTAGCAGAAGACAATGGGTTCGGCGGGATCCATTGTCATTTCGTTAATGGTGACATTGCTGAGGAACGTTTTCATGTTTTCGTTTTGGGTTGATCCGGTCTACGCTCGATGACCCGTGAGTCGACAAATGACTCGAGGTCGATTAAGCCCGAAAACGGCGATAGGAAAAAGTCGTTTTGCGCGGAGGGGATGATGCACAGTGAGATGTGAAACAAACCGACATCTCCACGACCGCACAAAACGATACACGCAACTTTGCCGCGCTCTTT
>Ga0247840_10007891_pt1 | contig 14570 bp, 10 predicted proteins | sample LaCruzMarch2015__FD_192404 | JGI IMG/M metagenome (GOLD analysis project Ga0247840, IMG submission 192404) | Freshwater microbial communities from meromictic Lake La Cruz, Castile-La Mancha, Spain - LaCruzMarch2015_17m | ecosystem: Environmental > Aquatic > Freshwater > Lake | place: Spain...
CACGGCAAAGCCCCTACAACCCCAACTCCCGCCACCTAGCCTCGACGCGCTTGACCGAGACCGGATGGGCGGTGCCGAGCGACTGGGCGAAGAGTGAGACGCGCAGTTCTTCCAGCATCCAGCGGATTTCGTCAAGACGCGGGTCTTCGCGGCCGGCGCGCTCGGCGGCGCTGGTGCGCTCGCGCCAGCGGGTCTCGATGGGGGCGAGTTCGGCCAGGCGCTGCTGGTCGCGGGCGGCGGCGTGCAGGAGGCGTTCGCAGCGCTGGTCGGCGGCCTTCAGGTAGCGGGGGTAGTCCTTCAGATGGGCGAAGGGGATGGCCTGGAGGAAGCCGCGGAAGACCAGGCGGTCGAGTTGGTCGCGCAGATCATCGACCGATGGCTTCCAGTTGATCTGGGTAATGGCGGCCAGGCGTTGGCGTAGGCCCTGGTAGGCGTCGAGGATGACGGCGGCCAGGGCGCAGACCTCCTGGGCGGTCTTGGCCAGGCTGGGCTTGCCCGTGGCGAGGCGGGACTCGAAGGCGGCTTGGGTGCGGATGGGGTCCAGGCCCTCCAGGAAGCTCAGATCCAGGATCAGGGCCAGGAGTTCGTCGGCCAGGTCGGGGGGCGGGGGCGATTGGGCGCCGCCGGACTTGCTTTGCGCGGGCTTTAGGGGCGCGGTGGGGACGGGCCGCACTGGGGTGCGGCGCTCCCAGTGGGGCTCCCGGGGCGCCTTGGCGTATTGCAGCGACATGCGGACCAGGCCGGGGAGGTTCCTTTTCAGTGGGCGCAGTTCCGCGCCCAGGTGGAGCATGAAGAGGCGGCGCAGGCCGGCGCGCATGGCCTGCTCCGCGCCCTCGGCGGAGTCCAGGACGCGGATGGCGACGGCCTCGCCGGTGTCCACCAGGGCGGGGTAGCCGCGCAGGCGGATACCGGCGCGGGTCAGGTCCACCTGCTCGGGCAGGTCGCCGAAGGTCCAGCGGGTCAGCCCCTCGCGCTCCAGGCCGCTCGCCGGAATCTGGGCGAAGCTCTGCTGGCCCTGGCCGCCGTGCGCGCGCTTGAGTTCCAGCGGGTCGGCGCCGGTGGCGATTTCGTGGCCGGCATCGTCCACCAGGCGGACCTTCATGCGCAGGTGTTCGGGGATGGCGGCGAGGTCCCAGGCGCCTTCCGGGACCGCCACCCCGGTCAATTCGCGCAGCGCCTCGCCCAGGGCCTGGATCAGGGGCCGGTCGCTGGGCTGCAAGTGGGCGGCCAGGCGCGCGGCGGTGTCGGGGATCGGCACCAGGGACTTGCGGATGGCCTTGGGCAGGCCGCGCAGGAGTTCGGTGATGCGCTCGGTGAGGAGCCCCGGGACCAGCCACTCCAGGCGCTCGCCGGAGACCTGGTTGATGAGCGGCAGCGGCACGACCAGGGTCAGGCCGTCGGCGGTGCTCCCGGGGTCGAAGTGGTATTCGAGCGGCAGCCGGGTGGCGCCGACCTGCAGGCCGTCCGGGAAGGCGTCCTGGGTGACGGCGGCGGCCTCATGGCGCATCAGGTCGGCCATGCGCAGGTGCAGGACCTTGGGGTCCGTGCGGGTCGCCTCGCGCAGCCACTTCTCGAACTGGGCGCTGGAGTAGATGCCGGGGGGCAGGCGTGCCTCGTAGAAGGCGACGATCGCCTCCTCGTCGACCAGGATGTCGCGGCGCCGCGACTTGGCCTCCAGGTGTTGGACGTATTCGATCAGCTCGCGATTGTGGCGCCAGAAGGGGGCGCGGGTCTCGAAGTCGCCCTCGGCGAGCGCAAAGCGGACGAAGATCTCGCGCGCCTCGGCCGGGTTGATGGGGCCATAGTTGACGCGGCGGCGCGGCACCAGGGTGACGCCGAACAGGGTCACCTTCTCAAAGGCCGCGACCTGGCCCGAGTCCGCCTGCCAGTGGGGCTCGGCGTAGGTGCGCTGCAACAGGTGGGCGCCGGCGGCCTCGATCCAGGCGGGCTGGACGCGGGCGACGATGCGCCCGTAGTGGCGGGTGGTCTCGATGCGCTCGGCGGCGACGATCCACTTGGGGCCTTCCTTGTGCAGACCGCTGCTGGGGTGGATGAGGAAGCGGCTGTTGCGGGCGCCCTGGTATTCGCGGTTTTCGTCCTTGAAGCCGATGTTGGCGAGGAGTCCGGTCAGCAGGGCGCGGTGGATCTCCTCGGGGGTGCCGGGGGCGGAGGCGGCGGCGAGGTCGGCGGTTCGGGCTTTAGAGCCCGCTGGCGCTGACGCGGCGCGCGGTGTGGTGCTGGGGGCGGTCCGCACAGCGGACCCTACGGACGCCGACGCGACGCGCGGCCTGGTACCGGGGGCGGTCCGCACAGCGGACCCTACGGGCGCAGGGCCATCCCGTAGGGTCCGCTGTGCGGACCGCTCGCCGCGGCGTTCGACGGCGGGCGCGACGGCCCCGCGGGACTGCCTCAGGGCCTCGATCTCGTGCAATTGCTCGTGCAGTTGGGCGTGGATGTCGTGCCACTCCAGCACCCGATTCCAGTTGAGAAAATGCTGCTGGCAGAGCTTGCGGAACTGGTTCTTGGACAGCGCCTTGCGCTCTTTCTCGACGAAGCGCCAGAGGTTGAGGAGGGTGAGAAAGTCCGAGTCCGGGTGGCTGAAGGTCGCGTGGATCTGGTCCGCCGCCTGCTGCCGGTCCAGGGGGCGCTCGCGCGGGTCCTGGATGCTGAGCGCGCTGGCGATGACCAGGACCTCGGCCAGGCAGTGGTGCTCGGCGGCGGCGAGCAGCATCCGCCCGATGCGCGGGTCCACCGGCAGGCGCGCGAGTTCGAGCCCGAGCGGGGTCAGTTCGCCCCGCGGGTCGATGGCGCAGAGTTCCTCGAGCGTGCGGTAGCCGTCGGCGATCAGGCGCCCGTCCGGCGGGTCCAGGAAGGGGAAGGACTCGATGCCGCCGAAGCCCAGGAGCTTCATCTGCAGGATGACGGCGGCTAGGTTGGTCCGCTGGATCTCGGGCTCGGTATACCCGGCGCGGGCCTCGAAATTATCCCGTGTATAGAGCCGGATACAGATGCCGGCGGCGACCCGCCCGCAGCGCCCCTTGCGCTGGTTGGCCGAAGCCTGACTGATGCGCTCCACCGGGAGCCGCTGGACCCGCGCGCGGTGGCTGTAGCGGCTGATGCGGGCAAAACCCGGGTCCACCACATAGTGGATGCCGGGGACCGTCAGCGAGGTCTCCGCCACATTGGTGGCCAGCACCACCCGGCGGGTGCCGTGGGGCTTGAAGACCCGTGCCTGCTCCTCGTAGCCCTGGCGGGCGAAGAGCGGCAGGATCTCAGTCGAAGGCGGGTGCTGCTTGCGCAGGGTCTCCGCGGTCTCGCGGATCTCGCGCTCGCCCGACAGGAAGACGAGCACGTCCCCCCTGCCCTCCCGGGCCAGTTCGGCGACGGCGTCCGAGATCGCCTGCTGCATGGCGTCGTCGCGCTCGCCGGCGCTCTCGTCGTCCGCCGGCGGGTGGTAGCGGACCTCCACCGGGTAGGTGCGGCCGGAGACCTCAATGACGGGGGCCGGGGTGCCGTCGGGACCGGCGAAGTGCCGGGCGAAGCGTCCGGGATCGATGGTGGCGGAGGTGACGATGAGTTTGAGTTCCGGGCGGCGCGGCAGCAGGCCCTTTAGATAACCCAGCAGGAAGTCGATGTTGAGGCTGCGCTCGTGGGCCTCGTCGATGATCAGGGTGTCGTATTCCAGGAGTTGCCGGTCGTGCTGCACCTCGGCGAGCAACATGCCGTCGGTCATCAGCTTGATGCAGGTCTGGGGGCTCACCCGGTCATGGAAGCGCACCTTGTAGCCCACCAGCCCCCCGAGTTCCACGCCCAACTCCTGGGCCACCCGGCTCGCCAGGCTGCGGGCGGCGATGCGCCGCGGCTGGGTATGGCCGATCCGCCCGAACCGGCCGCGACCCAGGTCCAGACAGAGCTTGGGCAACTGGGTCGACTTGCCGGAGCCGGTCTCACCGCAGAGCACCACCACCTGGTGGGCCTCGATCAACTCGGCGATCTCGGCGCGCCGCTCGCTCACCGGCAGGTCTGGCGGGTAGGCGACGGCCGGGACCAGGGCGCCGCGACGCTCGGCAAGTCCCTGGGACGCGCGCACCGCCTGCCAGAGCCGGGCCAGCCCTTGGTCCAGCGGCTGGCCCTCCCGGGCGCGGCGCCGCAGGCCCTGCCGACGCCCGCGTAGGGTCTGGCGGTCGGCGAGCAGGCAGCGCTCCAAGTCCTGGTCGGTGGGCAGTGGGTCGGCGTTCAAACTGGAGGGTGCGGGCAAGGGGTGCTCTGATGACATGCAACGGCCATTGTCGGCGAACGGATGTCAGCATTCGCGCTGGAAAGCGGGTATGTTACCGCGCCGACAGGAGCCGCGAGAACGCCCCCGCCCGGCACCCCAGACAAAGCTCAAGAGGATACGGATACGTGAATGCCCACCCGCTGCCGCGCGCCCGGTGGCCCCTGGCTACCCCGCCCCACCATTTGCGCGGCCTCCGACGGCTCGTCGTCGTCGGCTGCTCGACCCTGATCCTGGCAGCGCTCATGGGGGGGCCGGCCCCCGCCGTCGCGGCCGATCCGGCGGCCGGGCCGGCACACGCGGGGACGCAGTCCACCAAGTCGCGCACCGGCACCGCGCCCGCCAAGGCCAAGGCCGCGCCCGCCAAGACCACGACCGACGCGTCCGCCAAGTCGAAACCCAAGACCGCCGCGGCCAAATCCAAGTCCAAGACGGAGGCCGCCAAGTCCAAACCGAGCACCAAGACCACCGAGGCCGCCAAACGCCAGCCGCGGCGCCCGAGCGTCGGTCACGCGGCCAATCCCGCGCCCCTGGTCGCCTTCGGACCGGACCTCGGCCAGTCCACCGCCAACCGCGCCGTCTTCGAGCACGGACCCGGGGTGCTGGGTATCAGCCTGCGCACCCTGCGTCAGCAACAGATTAGAGAGTATGTGACCGAACCGGTCGCCCTGGTCGCCCTGGCCCTGGACGACCTGCGCCTGGGACCCGTCAACAAAGGTACCCATGTCGAGGTTAACCTGGGCGACCGCATCCCCTTTGACGGCAAGGGCGACAAGGTGTCCCCCAAGTCCCGGCGCCTGCTGGACGTCATCGCCCGAATCCTCACCGACAACCCCCAGACCCGCATCCAGGTCCTGGTCCACACGGACGGTACCGGCGAGGCGGGCGCCAATCTGGCCCAGTCTCAGCGGGCGGCAGAGGCGGTCAAGGCCTACCTCATGGCCAAGGGTATTGCCGCCACACGGATCTCCGCGATCGGCCGCGGGGACGAGACACCCCTGGTCGCCACCGGCAAGCGGACCGCCACCTGGCGGGAGCGCAACCGCAACCGACGCGTGGAGTTGATCGTGGAGCCCTTGCAGCCAGTCGCGGCGGCCCTGCCCCCACCACCCGCGGCACCCATTCCCGCGCCGCTGAATGACCAGGCCGCACCGCCCATCCCGGTGACGCCGACCGACTAGCCGATCGGCGAGAAATGGCCCCCGGACGGCCCCAAATAGCGGACTCGAACGAGCCGGGCTGAACCATCCGTCAGGCCCGGACCACCCACCAACACTATTGGAGACTCCGCGATGAAAGTGACCGCCTCGATCCTGGTCGTCACCCTGGCCGCCACCCTGTCCGGGTGCGGCACGACCGCCTCACGGGTAGGCACCGGCGCCGCCATCGGCGCCGCCTCCGGCGCCGCGATCGGCTCCCTGAGCGGCAACGCCGGCAAGGGTGCCGCGATCGGCGCCGGGGTCGGCGCCGTCGGCGGCGCCGTGTACGACCAGAACCAGCGCAACAACAACCGCAACCGCTACTACGACGAGCGCAACTACAACAACCGCAATTACAACAACCGTACCTACAACAACCGAAGCTACAACGACTACTGACACCCAGGCGGATCGCCGGCGCGCGTGCGGGCACCAGGCCGCGTGCAGGTGCGGCGACACGAACGTCGAAGGGGCCGGAGCGTCTTGATCAGTATCCCGGCCATCAGCCCCGCCAATGTAGATCGCCCTTCAAGGCGACCGGCCGACGGCGCGGGCGCCTCGTCGCCCTGAAGAGCGATCTACGCCTGCCCGTGGCCGGAGTTGCGATCAAGGCCCCTGATGATCCGGAAAAACAAAAGGCCCGCGGATGCGGGCCTTCGGTTCTGACTGAACATCGCGAGAGTGACGGACAGCCTCCCGGCAACCACCACTAACCGATTGTTTTAATTGGCGCTCCCTAGGGGTTTCGAACCCCTGTTACCGACGTGAGAGGCCGGTGTCCTAGGCCACTAGACGAAGGGAGCGGTACGGGCGTCAAGGAAGCGCGTATTATACGGAGACTGCGCCGTACAACAAGCGCCGGTTACACTATTGCGATCCCAGGCCGCCGCCCGGCGCCCCCCACGACCTCAATCAAGCCCCCAACCAAGCCCTCAAGGAACCTCCCCGTCACGTGATGCAGGCAACCCACCCCGAGGCACCGAACCGCGCGCCGCTGCCCTTGATCGTGCCCCGCGCCGAGCACAGCATCTCGCGCGCGAACATCAGCGAGTACGCACTCAAGGTCCTCTACAAGCTCAAACAGGAGGGTTACGCCGCCCACCTGGTCGGGGGCGGCGTGCGCGACCTCCTGCTCGGCCACGAGCCCAAGGACTTCGACGTCGCCACCGATGCCACCCCGGAGCAGGTGCGCACGGTGTTCCGCAACTGCCGCCTGATCGGCCGGCGCTTTCGCCTCGCGCATGTCCACTTCGGCCGCGAGATCATTGAGGTGGCGACCTTCCGCGGCACCGGGGCGGACGACGACGACGCGGACCGCCACGTCGAGAACGGCATGATCCTGCGCGACAACTCCTACGGCAGCATCGCCGAGGACGCCCTGCGCCGCGACTTCACCATCAACGCCCTCTACTACGACATCAGCAACTTCTCCCTGATCGACTACGCGGGGGGGATCGACGACCTGCGCACCGGGCAACTGCGCCTGATCGGCGACCCCGAGCAACGCTATCGGGAGGACCCGGTGCGGATGCTGCGGGCGGTGCGGTTCGCCTGCAAACTCGGGTTCCGGGTGGAGCAGCGGACCGAGCAGCCGCTTTTCACGCTCGGGCACCTGCTGGGCGACATCGCTGCGGCGCGCCTCTTCGACGAACTGATCAAGATGTTCCACGCCGGCTACGGGCTCGACACCTTCGAGAAGCTGCGCCACTACGGGCTCTTCGGCCACCTCTTCCCCGACACCGAGGCCTGCCTGGCGCTGGAGGACCAGTCCTTCCCCATCACCTTCGTGTGCCGCGGCCTGGCCAACACCGACCGGCGCATCCTGGGCGACAAGCCGGTCGCACCCTTCTTCCTGTTCGCCGTGTTGCTGTGGGAACCGGTGCGTCGCCGTTACGAGCAACTCCTGGCCAAGGGGATCGAGGAGGCCGAGGCGATCGAACAGGCGGCGAGCGAGGTCTGCGCCCGCCAACAGCCCCTGGTCTCCATCCCCAAGCGCTACTCGCTGCCGATGCGCGAGATCTGGTCGCTCCAGCCGCGCCTGCTGCAGTGCGAGGGCAAGCGGCCGGCGCGCCTGGTCGGACACCCGCGCTTTCGCGCCGCCTACGACTTCCTGGTGCTGCGGGCGGAGGCGGGCGAGGCCGACCAGGACCTCGCCGACTGGTGGACCCGTTTCCAGGACGCCGACCTGACCCAGCGCACCAGCATGACCGAGGGCGGCGCCAAGCGGCGGCGCCCGCGGCGGCGGCGGCGCGGGTCAGGGTCCGGCTCCGCCGATGCCGATTCCGGGTCAGGGGGCACGGCCAACGCCGCCGAGGTGTTCGATGGTGGGACCTGAGCGTCCGCCCTCCTGTATGGCCTATGTCGGGTTCGGCAGCAACCTGGCCGACCCGCGCGCGCAGGTCCGGCGCGCCATCGACGAGGTCGCCGCACTGCCCGGCTGCACCCTGTGTTTCCGCTCCTCGCTCTATGCCACCGCCCCGCTGGGGCCGGTGGCGCAGCCGGAGTTCGTGAATGCCGTGGTCTCGCTTGCCACCGCACTCACCCCGCTGGAACTGCTCGCGGCCCTGCAGGGCCTGGAGCAGGCCCACGGGCGGGTGCGCGACGGGACCCGCTGGGGACCCCGCACCCTGGATCTCGACCTGCTGGTCTTCGGCGAACTGCAGCTGCAATTGCCGGGGCTCACCCTGCCCCACCCCGAGCTCGACCACCGCGCCTTCGTCCTGATTCCCCTGGCCGAGATCGCACCGGCCGGACTCCTGATCCCGGGCCACGGACGCCTGGCGGACCTGCTCACCGCCCTGGGCGAGCCGGACGGCATCCGCCGCATCCCGGATACAGCGCCGGGGTGCGATCAATGCTGACCTGGCCGGCGGAAGAGCAGTCAGCCGTCAGCCATCAGTGCATCAGCAGCTTACGAGCCGTCTTGGAGCCGCAGGCGCCCACCCGACAGGTGATGCGCCGGGTGGTCAGAAACTTTTGAAACGCAAAGCTAAATGCTGAAAGCTGATCGCTGACTGCTCTTTTTAGGTTGATTGTGGGATGGGCAAAGCACAGCGTGCCCAGCCTCCAGACCACGACGCGGCCCTCCGGGAAACAGCGCCGACTGGCGTCCCGGTGCCCGGGGCGTTATCCTATAATAACGATTACTACGTGAACGGCACTGCGATGTGATTTACCGGTGACGGGTCGGCAGCCTGCTTCCCACGCGCCGGCCGACAACTGCCCGTCGCCCGCCGCGCCCCGGCAAGGCGCGATAGCGCCGGGGGTCGCGTTGCGCGCGGACCCGGCGACTGAATCCCGATCGACCCTCGCACCCACGCACCCACCGGCGGGCGCACTCGCCCATCCGCGACCATCCGCAGCCCGCACTCAGCCCTCAACCGCCCCCCGTAACCAACCCCCGGAGCACCCATGCCCGCCGCGCCGATCTCAGTCGCGACCCTCGCCGCCATGAAGGCGCGGGGCGAGCGCATCACCTGCCTCACCTGCTACGACGCGAGCTTCGCGCGCCTTCTGGAGGCCGCCGGGGTCGACGTCCTGCTGGTGGGCGACTCACTCGGCATGGTCCTGCAGGGGCATAGCACCACGGTGCCGGTCACCATCGAGCACATGGCCTATCACTGCGCCTGCGTCGCCCGCGGCCGCAGCCGCACCCTGTTGATCGGCGACCTGCCCTTCCTGACCAGCGCGACCCCGGAGCGCGCCCTGCAAGCCGCCGCCCGGCTGATGCAGGAGGGCGGCGCCCAGGTGGTCAAGCTCGAGGGCGGGGCCAGCGTGCTGGCAACGGTCAAGTGCCTGACCGAGCAGGGCGTCCCGGTCTGCGGCCATCTGGGCCTGATGCCCCAGTCGGTCAACCTGATCGGCGGCTATCGGTTCCAGGGACGCGACCCCGAGTCCGCGCAGACCATCCAGCGCGACGCCCTGGCGCTCCAGGACGCCGGCGCCAGCCTGCTGGTGCTCGAATGCGTGCCGGCGGCCCTGGCCACGCAGATCAGCCAGACGCTCCGGATCCCGGTCATCGGCATCGGCGCCGGGGCCGGGTGCGACGGCCAGGTGCTCGTCCTCTATGACATGCTGGGTCTGAACCCCGGGCGGCCCCCGCGCTTCAGCCGCGACTTCCTGGCCGGCCGCGACTCGGTCCCCGCGGCCCTGGCGGGCTATGTGGCGGCAGTCCGGGACGGGAGTTTCCCCGGCCCCGCAGAAACCACTTACTAAGGAGCGCCCCCGTGCCCAGCAACAGCATGGCCATCGTCCAGGCCCTTGCGGACCTGCGCGCCCAGGTCCGCGCCTGGCACACCGCCGGCGAGCGGGTCGCCTTCGTCCCCACCATGGGGAACCTGCATGAGGGACACCTCACCCTGGTGCGGGAGGCGCTACGCCTGGCCCCGCGGGTGGTGGCAAGCATCTTCGTCAATCCGCTCCAGTTCGGCCCCACCGAGGACCTGGCCGCCTATCCCCATACGCCGGAGCAGGACCGCGAGCGGCTGGCCGCGGCCGGCTGCGCCCTGCTCTTCGCACCCGCGGTCAGCACCATGTACCCGGGCGGCCAGGAGGCCCAGACGCGGGTCGAGGTCCCTGGCGTCTCGGACATCCTGTGCGGGGCCAGCCGCCCCGGGCACTTCATCGGTGTGGCGACCGTGGTGTGCAAGCTCTTCAACATGGTCCAGCCGGACCTTGCCCTGTTTGGGGAAAAGGACTTCCAGCAACTCCTCGTCATCCGGCGCATGACGGCCGACCTGGCGCTGCCGGTTGAGGTCATCGGCATCCCCACGGTCCGGGAGCCGGACGGCCTGGCCATGAGCTCGCGCAACGGCTACCTCACGCCCGGCGAGCGCGCCCAGGCACCGGCGCTCTACCGGGCACTCACCGCCGCCGCCGCGGGGCTGGCGGCCGGACAACCGGCCCCCGCGGTCGAAGCACAGGCCGCCGCCGCCCTCGCCCAGGCCGGTCTCAAGCCCGACTATGTCAGCGTCCGGCGGGCCGCAGACCTGGGCGAACCGACCCCGGCCGACCGGGAACTGGTCGCCCTGGCGGCGGCCTATCTGGGCCGCGCACGGCTGATCGACAACCTGCGCGCGAGCGGACCGCCCGCCTGAGGAGCAGCGCCGCCCAACACCAACAAAATCCTTGATGCAGCGCAGCAATGTCTGCGCTAGAATCCGCGTCCAACCAAAATCATACGGGTTTTCTTGAGGTTTCCCCGACCCGAGCGACCCAAGGCCCACCGTGGTCTTACCGAGGATTGAGCTGATGCAACTGACCTTGTTGAAGTGCAAGCTGCACCGTGCCTGTGTGACACATGCCGAAGTGGACTACGAAGGCTCCTGCGCCATCGACGAGGACCTGCTACGGCGCACCGGGATCCGCGAATACGAGCAGATCCAGATCTACAACGTCACCAACGGTGAGCGCTTCACCACCTACGCCATCCGCGCCGCGGCCGGGTCACGCGTCATCTCCGTCAATGGCGCCGCCGCCCACAAGGCCGCCCCCGGGGACCGGGTCATCATCTGCGCCTATGCCGGCATGACCGAGGCCGAGGCCCGCGTCTTCCGCCCCAGCCTCGTCTATCTGGACGAGTGCAACCACATCATCCGCACCGGCGAGTCGATCCCCGCGCAAGCCGCCTGAGGCGTCCCCGCGCGGACCAGCCGCCGCACGGCGACCCGCAGGATCCGCGGGGCCTTGATCGTTTTCCGGCCACCTTGATGGTCACATCCGTCGCGGCCGGGGGGCCGCTCCTACGGCGTAGGAGCGGCCCCCGGCCGCGACGGGTCGCCGTAAGGGCGCTTGGCCGGAGTTATGATCACGGTCGGTCCGCTGTGCGGAGCAGCGCCCCCACGACAACCCTGCAGCGTCCGCTCCTGGTCTGCCCGCGCAAAGCGCCTCAGCAACACACCTGTCGAATCGCTCCCCGGAGTCCCCGGTTTCCCCGGCGGTTGAGACCTGAGCCGCCGGTGCACCCCGCCGGGCGCGGGTCCCCGGGACCACGTCCCTTGCCGCACCGGCGACGCCTGCCTACACTACCACCATGCGCCATCCCATCGATCCCAAGGTCGACTGCGTCTTCAAGGCCCTGCTGGGGGCCGAGTCCAATCGTGACCTGCTGATCCATTTCCTCAACGCCGTCCTGGGCGCGGACTTGCCCCGGCCGATCGTCGCGGTGGAGATCCAGAACCCATACAACGAGAAGGAATTCCTTGATGACAAACTCACTGTCGTCGATGTCAAGGCCCGCGACGCGACCGGGCGGATGTTCCAGGTCGAGGTCCAGCTGCTCAATCACCGCGACCTGGCGGCGCGCATCCTCTACGGCTGGGCGGACCTCTATCGCGGCCAGATCAAGGAGGGCGAAAGCTACCGCAAGCTGCGCCCCACCTACGCCATCTGGCTGCTGGGTCAGACCCTGCTGCCGGATGACCCGGACTACGCGCACGAGTTCCGGATGCGCGACCAGCACGGTCGCGCCTTTCTGGACCACGGCGGCATCTGGCTGCTGGAACTGAGCAAATTCGCCACCGATACGGTCGAAACTGAAGAGCAGCGGTGGCTGAAATTCTTCAACGAGGCGGAGCGCCTGGACGCGGACGCACTGCCGGTCTGGATGCAGACCCCAGAGATGAGGCGAGCCATGAGCACACTGACGGCCTTTTCCGAGAAAGAGCACGCCTACCATGCCTACCAGGCGCGGCAGGAGTATCTGCGCGAACAGCAGAGCATCCGGCTCGAGTTCGACGACCTGCGCGCAGAGGTCGAACAGGCGCGGGCAGACGTGGAGCAGGAGCGGGCGGCGAAGGAGCAGGAGCGAGCGGCGAAGGAGCAGGCGCGGGCGGACGCGGCGCAGGAGCGCGCGGCCAAGGAGCAGGAGCGGGCCGCCAAAGACGAAGCCTTGGCCGAAAACGAGCGGCTGAAGCGATTGCTCGCCGACAAGCCGGAATCCCCAGGCCTAAGGCCGGAATGATAATCAGCGCCCGCAACGAGCGCCAACCGCCACTGCTCCGGAATAATGACCGAGGCCCCACACCGGAGTCAGGCGATAAAGTTGACAAGGAGAAAGCAAGCCCCCCTACGACGGACCGTCAGCGACCCCGGGACCAGCAGACGCACACACGGGACGCCGGTTTGCTTCGCCTCCATGCCGCATAAATCACCGCTTAGTCGGAAGGACGGACCGCATCATCTTGTTTCCATGATTATTTAACTCGGACGTCGGCGCACCAAGTTAGGGTTTCGGCGGCACGCGTCGTCACCGCTGCGCAGTCGCGCGGGAGCGTCGCCGCCTAACGCACTAAGGGTCCAGGCCGGCGTCTCCTCTATAACATTGTTATTTCTATCAGTTTTCCATCGACTCGCACACGGCTCCCAGTTTATCAGGCAAGAATTACGGTGACAGTTTACTAAATGCACCGAATACGGAAGCGCAAGGGGAAGCAGAGACCGGACTTGCCTGTTGCCGTGACAGGCCCAATCATGAATCCTACGCGTGCCTCCGCCGTAGGAACGCCGGTTACCCGGCGCCCCCGGCGCAATCCCGGACGTGCAGTTTTCCCGCATCCGGTTCCTCGGTTGTACTCACATTCGCGCGGACCTTCACAGTTACCCGTTACAAGGCCCAGTTGTTATTGCCCTACAGTGAGGTTGGCTCGTGTGCTCCGATCCTGCATGTCCGGCACGAGTTTCCTTTGTGGGCTGCGTACTTCCGTCGGGTCCTTCGCCATGTGGCTGGCTTTCCCAACCTCCGACTACTATGCCCGATAAGACACCTCGTAAGCATACGGCTGTCGCCAGCCTGCCTGGATGCTCCATGTACGATGACTCCACCCGTGCCCACGCCGTTTCCGGGTTCATCACCCTCTCGTGTCCCAACACTGACGGCTTCATCATCTTACTTCATCCAGGAGCCTACGGGGCTTCCCGAGTTCTCGAACGTCTCTCTTCTTACATGCCACGGCCTGAGGACTCCGGCGGACATCGGTACACTCGCGATGCAGCGTGTACGTCATGTTGCCTTCCAGCACGTTAAAACTGTCGGCATCCGCATTAGCCATTTCGAAGCTGTACCAGCACTTCAGGGAACGCGATTTCCCCTACGGCCTACAAGATTCTCTGTGTACGCTTGCCCCATACTATTGTTCGCGGGTTACCCCACTCCGCAATGGGACCAACACTCGATACGGGCGGGTCGCTAGCCCTTACCCGACGGGGACTTACACCCCGCAAGAGACGCCAAGCTTAGCTCGGCGCGATAACGGGCGGCCAAAGAGCGAGCGCGCGCCATCAGGGTCGGAGTTAACTGGCCGATGTCGTGCAGGCGCGCGCCGCCTTGGCCTTTGATGTTAGGCCCTGAAAACCTTTACTTGCGAACTGTTGCGCTCATATACAAGTGCATATACACTATGATTCATGATCACCTGGGATGAATCTAAGCGGCAAGTCAATCTCGATCAACATGGAATCGACTTCGCCGATTTGGGGCCGTTCTTTGATGGCGACCTCTTGACTCGCGAAGACGTTAGGGATGCGTACAACGAATGCCGATTTCAGAGCATCGGTGTGATTTACGGTGTGGCCCTTTTTGTCGTGTGGACTCCACGAGGCAAAGCGGGAGACAAACCCCATCTGATTTCAGCTCGCAAGGCAGTAGGTCATGAACAAAGAGCGTGGTCGCAGCGCTACCGAAAAGGGCGCCAAAAGTAATACTGATTGGCAGAAGCTTCGCGCCTTGCCAGATCCAGAGGTAATCTTTACAGAAGATGCTCCAAGTACTTCGCCTGAAGACTGGGCCAACGCGATAGCTCACAAAGGACTACCAGTTCCGTCGCGCAAGACTCAGATCGCACTTCGCATTGATGATGATGTTTTGGGCTGGTTTAAGGCTCAAGGTGCCGGGTATCAGACCCGCATGAACGCAGTTTTGAAAGCATTTCGTGACGCGCATATGCCCAACAATAGCGCCTCCTAACGCCAGGGGAAAAGGGGTCAGTGCGGCTTGGCAATGTCGCGTAGTCTAGTGGGTGCAAGTCCCACCTGGGTAGTCGTGAGCCGCGAGCCCAGTATCGAGCCTTGCGGCACGCACGGTAACGGGCGTGTCGATG